>OKWA01000037.1_pt1 | contig 115477 bp, 88 predicted proteins | sample 1606861 | NCBI WGS metagenome assembly OKWA01 (sample SAMN03281007, study PRJEB24777) | human gut metagenome | isolation source: fecal sample PR166 from 1 month old female Malay infant, vaginally... | reverse complement strand
CGCGGGCAAATCGCCGCCACCGTCTGACCCAGACCATCGTTATGCCTCATAAGTGTCCGATTCTGCAGAATCGGACAAGTGCACAGGCAAAAACGGGTCTCAGTTGTCCGTTTCTGGTGAATCGGACAAGTAATGCGGCGAAAGTGCGTTGCGGATGTCCGTTTCTCCAGAATCGGACAACTGGAGTACTGAAAGTGTGCTGTGGGTGTCCGTTTCTGCAGAATCGGACAAGCAAGGCGCGATTTGTGTCGGATAGTTGGGGCGTATCTCGCTTATATATGGCAGACAGCTTACGGAAATACGCCCAAAAAGTACCCCTAAGTGGTGTTTTGCCGTGAGCAAGTGCCATATATAAGCGAGAAAGCAGCGGTCAACCTCGGGAATCTGCCATATATAGGCGAGATAGGGCAGTATGGGGGTATGGCGAGGTGGAAAAAACGGGAATAAGGTGGTCGGCTGGGCACGGTTGGCCGCAAACGGGATGCGCCAGTGCCGCAAAATCTGCGTACGTGCCCAAAAACAAAGCTTCGGCGGGCGCAATGTGCGGTTCGCGGGGTAGGGTAGTGAACATTATGACTTCCGAGAACACCAATTCCGCGGGCTCAAGCGCCGCGCACATCAAATCCGTCGAAAGCCTCGACCAAAGCAATGAAATGGAGCGAGGCCTGAAAAACCGCCACGTCCAGTTCATCGCCATCGGCGGCACCATCGGCACCGGCCTGTTCCTAGGCTCCGGCAAGTCGATCGCGCTGACCGGCCCGAGCATCATTTTCGTGTACATTGGCGTCGGCCTGATCATGTTCCTGCTGATGCGTGCCATCGGCGAAATGATGTACAGCGACCCCAGCCAGCACACGTTCATCAATTTCATCACGCGCTATCTCGGCCGCGGGTGGGGCAAGTTCGCCGGCTGGACGTATTGGATCGTGCTCATTCTGACCGGCATGACCGAAATCACCGCTGTAAGCACATATTTCGTAACGTTCTTCGGCACATTCGGCATAGACCTGAACTCGTGGAAGTGGTTGATCGAACTATGCTTCCTCGTAGCGCTCACTGGCATCAATCTGATTGCGGTGAAAGTGTTCGGCGAGGCGGAATTCTGGTTCTCCATGATCAAGATCACGCTGATCGTCGGTCTGATCGTTACCGCCATCGTGATGCTGATCATCGGCTTCAGCTACCCCGCCACGCACATCGAAGGCGTGGACGGCACGGTGTCGGGCGCCGCGGTGAGCCTCACGAATATCACCGACGGCTTCCAGCTCGCGCCGAACGGCTGGATGAACTTCTTCATGAGCTTCCAAATGGTGTTCTTCGCCTACCAGCTCATCGAATTCGTGGGCGTCACGGTGTCGGAAACGCAGAATCCGCGCGAGGTACTGCCGAAGGCCGTGAACGAGCTGATCATGCGTATTCTGATCTTCTACGTGGGTGCCCTGATTGCGATCATGGCTATTGTGCCGTGGCGCAATTTCCACGAGAATTCCGACGGTTCGTTCGGATCTCCGTTCATCATGGTGTTCAAATATGCGGGTCTTGATTGGGCTGCCGCACTGGTGTTCTTTGTGGTGATTACGGCTGCCGCGTCGGCGTTGAATTCGCTGATTTATTCGGCCGGTCGCCACTTGTATCAGCTGGCTTCGGATTCCGAGTCGCCTGCGATGGCGCGTTTGGCTGAGGTTTCCGACCACAAGGTGCCTGCGAAGGCGATTGTCGCTTCGGGTTGCATGATTCTGTTCTCCCCGATCATCAACGCGATTCCGGGTATTTCCGGCGCGTTCGTGCTGTTCGCTTCGGCCGCCAGCGCTGTGGTGATTTTCATTTACGTGCTGACGATGCTCGCCCACCACAGGTATCGTCAGAGCAGCGATTTTCTGCCGGACGGTTTCGTCATGCCCGCTTGGCAGGTGTTTGATTGGATTGCGATCACGTTCTTTGTGCTCGTGTATGTCACGTTGTTCCTGTCGACGGACACGATTGGTTCTGCGATCGCCGGTCTGATTTGGCTGGTTGCGTTCGGCGGATATTGCCTGCTGCACGAGCGATTCCAGAATCGTGATCTTAAGGAAGCCTTGCAGCAGTAGCGTTTGCAGGTAACGCAGGATACAAGTAAGGGACGTTCGCCGAACGTGAGTGCATCACGTACGTTCGGCAAACGCCCCTTTTCAGTATGGTCTTTGCGCGAATCCCCATTATGGGATTCAGCGCAAATCAGCCGATGTAGTCGGCCTCGTTCGTCGGGCTGGACGGCACGGCATGATCTTCCGTAACCTTGCCCAAGCCAGACAAATACGCTTCGCGACCCGCTTCGATCGCCTTCTTGAACGCGCGTGCCATCAGCGGAATATTGCCGGCGGAAGCGATGGCCGTGTATGCCATCACCGCGTCCGCGCCCATTTCCATGGCTTCCGCGGCCTGGCTCGGACGGCCAATACCAGCGTCGATGATCACCGGAACATTGGAATTCTTAATGATCACTTCAATGAAATCGCGTGCACGCAGGCCCTTATTCGAGCCGATCATCGCGCCCAGTGGCATCACGCAAGCCGCACCCGCGTCCTCAAGACGCTTCGCCGCGATCGGATCGGGGAACATGTACGGCATGACCACGAAGCCTTCTTTTGCCAGCTGTTTCGTGGCCTTGATGGTTTCCTCATTGTCGGGCAGCAGATACTTCGCCTCATGTTCGATTTCCACCTTCACAAAATCCGTCTGGCAGACTTCGCGCGCGAGACGGGCAATGCGCACCGCCTCTTCGGCATTGCGTGCGCCGGACGTGTTCGGCAGCATGGTGATGCCCTTCGGAATGTAGTCGAGCAGATTGTTTTCGGTGGTGCGGCAGCGGCGCAACGCCATGGTGACGATCTGCGTGCCTGCGTTCTCAATGGTCGCCTTGATGAGGTTCAGATCGTAGCGGCCGGATCCGAGAATGAAACGGCTTGTGAACTTGTGTCCGCCGAGAATCAGCGGATCGGCGTCACCGGTGGCGATTTCGTCATATGCGTGCGCATCCGGCTCCGGCAGCAGTGCGGTATTCGTGGTGGTGCCGACCAGCTCGTCGAGTGTGGCGTTCGGTGCTGCCGCGAAGTCCTTTTCTGCAGTGGTGATCGTGTTTTCGGTGCTCATGGTTAATCCTTACTATGCGATCAGTGTCGTGTTATTCGTTGTAATTTGCGCTTGTGGTTGCGTTTCGCTGTCAGGCGTCTTCTTCGCCAAGAATCAAGCGAGTGATCATATTGGCTTCATGGCAGGCGACCACGCCCACACGCGGTGCCATCAAACCTGCGCCCGGTACCGGAGCGGTTTCGCCGTCGCCGCAGAAGTAGAAATTCTTCGAAACGCGACGAGTATTCACCAAATTGGAACTGCGGAATCCCGCCATTCCAGAAGCGCTCACCAGCTTCTTGTTCGGCAGATTCTCAAGTACGGCATTCACCAGCATCGTCTTGTTTTCCGGCACGTCGAACGCTTCGCAAATAATATCTTCATTGCCGAACAGTGTCGGCACGTTCTCGTCGGTCACTTTCACGGTATCAATGGTGATATCGATAAAAGGATTGATCTGACGCAAGTTGCTGCGCAATGCTTCCGTTTTGTACTGGCCGAGATCCTTCAAAAAATACTGTTGACGATTCAGATTCGTCATATCCACGCGATCAAAATCAATCAAATGCAGGTGGCCGACGCCAATGCGGGTCAATGCCACCGCAATCGTCGATCCGAGACCACCGCAGCCACAAATGGCCACGTGCGCCGCGTCGAGCTTGTCTTGCGTGGCTGCGGTATGGCGGTCGAGCAGGGCTGCGCGGATTTCTTCGCGGCTGACGAGCGTGGTCGGGTCAGGCTGGTTGTCGAAAGCGTGCTGGCGGGCGTCGATCTGCGCCTGCGATGCGGATGGTTCAAGAGTCATGGTTGTTCTCGTATTCTCGCTTTCCGTTCGTGCGTTGTTTTTGCGGGGTTGGCCGTGTTTTGTATGTTCTTGCGATTGTTACGCGTGTATTGCGCCGGTCGTAATCGCAAGAAATTTTGAAAGTAGTTCAGCCGCCCTGCACGAACGTGACGATTTCCAACGTATCGGTGCCCTTGAGCTGCGTCTGCGCACGCTGGGCGCGAGGCACGATTTCGCCGTTGAGCTCGACAGCCACGCGGTCGGCGCGCAATCCCTTGTTTCCGATCAGTTCGGCCACGGTGATTGGCGTGGCGACGTCCTCTTCCTTACCGTTGATGATCATTGCGGTTCCCTTCTGTGTCTGTCGTGACACATGCTTCCTGCACTCCAAATGTCCGTTTCTGGTGAATCGGACATCCGGAGGTTCATTTTTGGTCTCTAAATGTCCGATTCTGCAGAATCGGACACGCACGGCATCTATTTCAGTCCACGGATGTCCGTTTCTGGTGAATCGGACACTTAGGTGCTTATTTGAGCCGCTTGTGCGCCCGTTTCTGCAGAATCGGACACTCAAGGTTGGTACGAAAAAAGGGTCGCCGAAGGAACCGTACCCTATGAGGTGGTGCGCCCCTCCGTGACCCTAATCACGCGATATTCGGTTATCGCGAACGGAAGATGAGATACGCCTTGCGGCGTGAACAACCCGTCTCCTTACGGCGGCATTACCCGCATCAAGTCCTCGGTCGAAGCTCTATGAGCTCCCTCTCAGCCTTTCGGCTCCCGTTCGGTTGTGTTTTTATCTTCGCGCACGCGCCCGACAAGCTTGCGCCGGTTCACGTTGGGTTAGTCTTGAGATGAACGTGTACGAATCGGCTATGTTCTTGCAAGGAAGGGGAAGATGATGATGAACGGCGAATTGGCAGGATTTACGATTCCTCGGCTTGGCATGGGAACAATGGCTTTGGCGATTGAGGGGCGCCCGGATCGCGATACTGCGATTCGTACGATTCATGCCGGTTTGGACGCGGGTGTTCGCTATTTGGACACGGCTTGGTCATATTATCTGCCGAGTGAGCCTGGCACCGGTACTGCGGAAGATTTGGGGTACGGCGAAAAGTTGGTGCGTGATGCGCTCGCTTCGTGGAATGGCCCCAGAGATGAAGTGCTCGTCGCTACCAAAACCGGCTATCGCCGTACTTGCGAGGCCGTCGCGGCCACTGATGGCACATATGCGGTGGGTGCTGATGAGAGTCGCCCGCAAAGTCAGCGTTTGCAGGCCGAAGGCAGCCGTTACGGTTGGATTGCCGACTCCCGCCCCGAAACCATGATTCGTGACGCCAAGGAATCCGCACTGCACTTGGGCGTCGATACGCTCGACCTGTTGTATTCGCACGGCCCCGACCCCGCGGTTCCTTACGAAGACCAATGTGGCGCGTTGAAACAGCTGCTCGACGAAGGCGTGATCAAATATGCGGGCATCTCCCGTGTGAATAACGAGCAGATCGACCTTGCACGCAGCATTATTGGCAGCGGATTGGTTGCCGTGCAAAACCAGTTCTCGCCGTCGCATCCCGATCCGGAACATACGATGGAGCATTGCGCCGAATTGGGGCTCGCATTCGTCTGTTGGTCGCCGCTCGGTGGATTCCTCGATACGTTCGATCAGAGCGCGTACGATCCGTTCCGCACGGTTGCCGCGCAACGTGGTTGCTCCTACCAGCGTGTGGTGCTGGCGTGGGAATTGACTCGTTACGAACGTCTGTTCACCATTCCCAGCGCTCGCAATCCGCAGGAAATCAACGATTCCTTCGCTGCAACGCAACTTCAGCTCACTCAAGAGGAACTTGTGATTCTTCCTCGATGATTATCGTTTATCGTTTCCTTTTTGCGCGTTTTTCTGTACTCGCATGCTGCGATCGGGGAAAAATGTTTATAGTAAAAGATATTATTGAGATGTAACTAGCGAGCATTGAATAAGGCGAGGTGAAGCGTGGGCTTCGAGCGGGAGTCGTTTGACAGGTTGATGAAAGCGGTCTGGGGCAAAAAGTCGCAGATGCAGCAGGCGATGTCGCGCGATTCCAAGGGTGAGCCATTCATTATTCGCGAGCTCGAGTTCAGGGGTGCGCAGACGCCGTCGCAGTTGGCCGCTGCGTTGAAAGTCACGTCTGGCAGGATTTCCACGCTGTTGGCTGCGTTGGAAAAAAAGGGTCTGATCGAGCGTGAGGTCGATCCCAACGACCGCCGCATTGTGCATGTGAATCTCACCGAGCAGGGGCGGGCGAAGGCCAAGCAGCAGCGTGAGGATATGTACGACGCCATTTGCTGGGTCTTTTCGCAGATGGGGGAGCGTCGCACGTGCGAATTTGTAGACCTTACCGAAGAATTCGCCACATATATGACCATCTGCATCCCCGGTCGGCCCCGCCCTACCGCCGAAGAGGTGAAGCGGGCTTTCGCGCAGGCCAATACTGAAGATCCGGCGTAGGGACTGCCCGTCGCATAAGTGTGCGCCTAACATGTGCCGTTCGCGACTGTAAGCTTGGCCAAACGGCCTGGAGTGTGTCGCGAATGGTATATGTTGGCCGCGCGCGACCGAGCTGAGAAGAATCGCTCTCAGCAAATACACAGAAATATGAGATTGTCTTACACTGTAAGTAATTAAATATCGTAAGACAATTCAATAGGACTTATGTAAATCATTAATCGCAATTCGATCAACTCATGTAGTTGATCCAACCAATCCATCAATCGCAAAAACTTCAAACGCAACACAAGAGAAGGAATCCAAGCATGTTCCGCATTATGCGATACCTCTCCAAAGCGGAGATAGGCCAGATGCTCATCGCATTGGTCAGCATCGTCGGGCAGATCTGGCTTGACCTGACCCTGCCGGACTACATGTCCGACATCACCACCCTCGTGGAAACCCCCGGCAGCGAAATGCACGATATTTGGGTCGCAGGCGGCAAAATGCTGCTTATTTCGCTCGGATCGGCGGCATGCGCCATCGTCACCGGCTATTTCGCGGCACGCATCGGCGCATCGTTCAGCCAGCGTCTGCGTTCCATGGAATTCCGCAAGGTAGAATCATTCGGACCGGCTGAAATGAGCCGATTCTCCACGGCATCGCTGATCACGCGTTCCACGAACGATATTACGCAGATTCAGATGTTCATCACCATGGGATTGATGATGATCGTCAAATCGCCGATTATGGCGGTTTGGGCCGTCTGCAAGATTGCGGGAGACGGTCTCGAATGGACGCTCGCCACCGGTATCGCGGTAGTGGTGCTGCTGGTCTCCATTACAATCCTCATGGTTCTCGTCATGCCGAAGTTCAAGTCCATGCAGCGACTGACCGATAACATCAACCTTGTGGCGCGCGAGAACCTCACCGGCCTGCGCGTGGTACGCGCCTACAATGCCGAGGATTACCAGGAAGCCAAGTTCACCAAGGCCAACAAGGAACTCACCGACACCCAGCTGTTCACCAACCGTGCCATGGCCTTCATGATGCCGTTGATGAACACCATCATGAACGGTCTTATGCTTGCCGTGTACTGGATCGGCGCCTACCTGATCGACGCCGCCGACGCGGCCGACAAGCTCACCACCTTCTCCAACATGGTGGTGTTCTCCAGCTACTCCGTGCAGGTGATCATGAGCTTCCTGTTGATGAGCATGGTGTTCGTGCTGTGGCCGCGAGCGGACGTGTCCGCACAGCGCGTGCTCGAAGTGCTCGACACCGAACCGCTGATCACCGACGGCACCCGCAGCGACGCCGGCGAAGCGGGCAAACAGGGCGAAATCGAATTCCGCAACGTGTGCTTCACCTACCCGGATTCGCGCGAAGCCATGCTCGAAGGCATCAACTTTACCGCCAAGAAGGGCGAAACCGTGGCGTTCATCGGTTCCACCGGCTCCGGCAAATCCTCGCTCATCAACCTCGTGCCGCGTTTCTATGACGCGACGCAAGGCGAGGTGCTCGTCGACGGCGTTAACGTGCGCGACTACACGCTCAAGGCATTACGAGACAGAATCGGATATGTGCCGCAACAATCCTTCCTGTTCAAAGGAACGATCGCATCCAATGTCAGCTATGGCGACAATCCGCTCGACACCACCGATGCCGGCATCGTCGACATGGCCGATACCTCGACCGCGGCCGGCAGAAAGCGCGAAAAAGAGCTGATCGCAACGCAAAACGAGCATCGCACACTCACTTCGGAACAGCGCGCCGACGTGCGTAACGCATGTGAAGTCGCGCAGGCGACCGAATTCATCGCAACCAAGGAAAAGCAGTACGATTCCGCGATTTCGCAGGGTGGATCGAACGTGTCGGGCGGGCAGAAACAGCGTCTGTCGATTGCACGTGCCGTCTATCGTCATCCGGAAATCCTGATTTTCGACGATTCCTTCTCCGCACTTGATTTCAAAACCGATCGTGCCGTACGCGACGCGCTCGCCAAGGAAGCGAAGGATTCCACCAAACTAATCGTCGCGCAGCGCATCGGCACCATCATGGATGCCGACCGCATCGTGGTGCTCGACGACGGCAAGGTGGTCGGCCAGGGCACGCACAGCGAACTGCTGGAAAACTGCGATGTGTACCGTCAGATCGCGCAGTCTCAGATGAGCGAAGACGAATTGAACGGCGGCAAGTCGGGCGAAAGCAAGCTGCCGGGCGAAACCGGCAAACCGATTGAAACCGGCAAGCCGTCCGTCGAAAGCGAATTGAACGAAAGCGAGGGTCGCTGACATGCCAGGAGGACCTATGGGACGCGGCCGCAGAGCCGTTGAAAAACCGCAGGATTTCGGTGGTGTGATGAAGAAACTGGTGCATTTCTGCCGCCACTACATTCCCGCCATCATTGTGGCGCTCGTATTGGGCGCGATCGGCACGGTATGCCAGATCGTCGGTCCGGACAAGCTCAAGGACATGACCAACGAGATCGCCAAAGGCCTGCCTGCGCTAGTCAACGGCAAGCCGGTGCTCGGTGCGATCGATATGGACGCGGTCACGCACATCGCATGGCTGCTGGTGGCGCTGTATGTGGGGTACGCGGTGCTGTGCTACGTGCAAAGCTGGATGATGGCGAACGTCACGCAGCGCACCGCACAGGAGCTGCGCGAAGCCATCAGCGTGAAGATCAACAAGCTGCCGCTCAAGTATTTCGACAAGGTCAGCTACGGCGATGTGCTCAGCCGCATCACCAACGATGTGGACGCCATCGGCCAGACGCTCGGCCAGTCGGTCGGCTCGCTGATCACGTCGGTCACGCTGTTCGTGGGCGCGCTCATCATGATGTTCTACAACAATGTGATTATGACGGTGTGCGCCATCGTTTCCAGCCTGGTTGGCCTGCTCATCATGGGTGTGATCATGAAGGTTTCGCAGAAGTACTTCTCGCGCCAGCAGATCGCGTTGGGTGATGTCAACGGTCACGTCGAAGAGATGTATGCCGGACACACCGTGGTCAAGGCGTATTGCGGCGAGGCTGATTCGATTCGCGCGTTCGAAAAGTACAACGGCGATTTGTACGATTCGGGATGGAAGAGCCAGTTCCTTTCCGGCCTGATGATGCCGTTGATGAATTTCGTCGGCAATTTCGGCTACGTGGTTGTGTGCGTGGTTGGCGCTGTGCTTGCGATGGATGGCAAGATCGAGTTTGGTGTGATCGTTGCGTTCATGATGTACATTCGACTGTTCACCCAGCCGCTTTCCCAGTTCGCGCAGGCATTCCAGAACCTGCAGCGTTGCGCGGCCGCTTCCGAGCGCGTGTTTGGCTTCCTTGAAGAGCCGGAGATGGCCGACGAATCCGACAAGCAGGCGCTGCTCGGCGTGAACGGCAAACCGGTGCGCGGTGACGTTGAGTTCAGTCATGTGAAGTTCGGTTACGATCCGAGCAAGACGATCATCAACGATTTCTCCGCTTCGGTGAAGTCCGGTCAGAAGGTTGCGATTGTTGGTCCGACCGGTGCCGGCAAGACCACGATGGTGAATCTGCTGATGCGTTTCTATGAGATTTCGGGCGGTTCGATTGCGATTGATGGTGTGGATACGAAGTCCGTGCCACGCTGGAACGTGCATGACCAGTTCTCCATGGTGTTGCAGGATACGTGGGTGTTCCGTGGAACGGTGCGTGAAAACATCGCGTATTCGAAGCCGGGCGTCACTGACAAGCAGATCGAGGACGCATGCAAGGCCGTGGGTCTGCATCACTACATCATGTCGCTGCCGAACGGTTATGACACGGTGCTTGACGACAAGGCCACGCTTTCGCAGGGTCAGAAGCAGTTGCTCACCATTGCGCGAGCCATGGTTGAGGATGCGCCGATTCTGATTCTCGACGAAGCTACTTCTTCGGTTGATACGCGTACGGAAGAGCTGATTCAGAAGGCCATGGACGCGCTGACCGTGGATCGCACGTCGTTCGTGATTGCGCACCGTCTGTCCACCATCCGCGATGCGGACATGATTTTGGTCATGAACCATGGCGACATTGTGGAAAGCGGCACGCATGAGGAGCTGCTCGCCAAAGGCGGTTTCTACGCCGACATCTACAACAGCCAGTTCGCCCTCACCGACTGATTCACGGGGTCGACTGGTTCACGGAGCCGCACGCCCCCCAAAAAAAAGACGTGCGGCTCCCGTTATTTGCGTCATCTGTTTCACCCGTCCCGTGTACATTCGTATACTTTCGTATACTTTCGTATACATCGGTATACTTTGGTATATTTTCGTGTACATTGGTATATATTCGTGCGTAGTATTCATGCGAAAGTCGAGGTAAGGCAGCCCCATGGCGATGAACCCATTCAAGCCGACCGCTGGCAAGATGCCTCCGGTGCTGGTCGGACGTGAATCTGCCATTGAACAGTTCGCAGAAGCGCTTGACAACGGTGCAGGTGCTCCTGGGCGAATCATGTTGGTCATTGGCCAACGAGGTTTTGGCAAAACAGTGCTGCTCACGGAATTTCGGCGTATTGCGTCCGAACGCAAGTGGGAAACCATCTCCGAAACCGCATCTCCCGGTGTGGCGCAGCGTCTTATCGAAGCACTTGATTCGCATAATTTGCGTATTGATCAGGCAAGTTTGAATCCTTCCGTGAATATCGCAGGAATTGCGGGAGCAAGTCTTGGATCAATCGCCATTTCGTCATCTGCCTCGCCATTGAACCTACGGAACGCAATTGCCAAACGACTGGAAAGCAGCAAAATAGGCAAAGGCAAAGGCATTCTCATCACCATTGATGAAACGCAAGCGGCCTCGCTTGATGATCTTGTTGCCATCGCCACCGCTGTGCAGCACGTCATTACTTCCATTGATGAAACCAACGTGCCTGACAGCGAGAAAAAGGGTATTGCCATCGTATTTGCGGGACTTCCGTCGATCGTCAATGATCTCATCAACGATGACGTCATCACATTTCTTCGCAGAGCCGTGCAATGCAAACTAGACAATGTTCCGTTATTGGACGTCAAGAACGCTTTTCTTGAGTCCGTTGTCGATTCCGGCAAAACGATCAGTGATGACAATGCATGGAAGGCCGCTCAAGCGAGTGACGGATATCCGTACATGGTGCAGCTCGTCGGGTACTACATGTGGCAGTCGGCGCAACGGCGGCATTCGTCGGAAATCACGTTGGATGACGTTGATGCGGGCATTGCGGATGCACGGATCGCTTTTGATGATGCCGTTTGCGCTCCGGCTTTGGACGGTTTGAAATCGGCGGAATTGGAGTTTTTACAGGCAATGGCGGTTGATGTTCCCGACGTTACTGTAGTTAGCGACATTGAGGCTCGGACGGGCCACAGTCGGAGCTGGGTGAATAAGTATCGTGCCGCACTGATTAAAGATCAGGTTGTTCGCGCTGCGGGGCATGGCAAACTTGCGTTCGCGGTACCGCATTTGGGTGAGTATCTCAAGAAGCAGCTTTAGATTTGGGATTTGGCTGTTATGCGGATCGCAGGAAAAGTTCGGCCGGGAAGTTGCGGCTGGCTGCGATTTGACGGGATTCGTTCAATGTTGCGTATGCGAAATCGAACGTGCGTTGCAGTTGTGCTACTTCGGAAACGAACAGGGCCGTGGCCAGGCCGTCCGCGACGGCGGCGGGGTAGTCGCGTGCAATGTCGGGCGTTGCGTTTGCCGACTTATCGGCAGTATGGTGCAACTTGTTGAAATGCTGCGGATTGCAGGGAATGTATGCCCAGCTGGCTTCGGTCTGCTGTGCTGGCAGTCCGTCGATGGCATTGAGCAGATGATGAATGGCGATTTGGGTGCGCTCGTTGACGGCTACGTTCCAGTGGCGTCGGCTGGGTGCGCTCGCGCACAATGCACCATTTACGATGTGCGCAACTCCAATCGCACGAGATGAATCTTCCGGATCCTCAAGTGCGATGGAAATAGGCTGTTCCGCATGAATCAGCAAATCACCCCCCGCATCAATCACAAACTGTGTCGACCGCAACATACGCCCAAGCAAATCGACAAGATAGCCTTTGCCGCATGCGCCGAAATCCAACTGCACCGGGCCGCGCGTGACCAGTGTTGTTCCGTGACGCTCCACATCCTGCCCCCATGTGGCGCGTCCACGCAATGCCCCCAAATGTTCGGGTGCATCCTGCGTAACCGTGAAACTCATCGACGCATCGTATCCAAGTCGGATCAAATCCTCGCCGACGCATGGATCAATCGCACCGGAAGTGGCGGAAAATAGCGCATCATACAGGTCGAACAGCGGCGCGCACCAATCCGGAAAATCGAAACTTCCGCCATGCTCGGCCTTGCCAATCGTTGCGGTCAGCGAATTATTGCGGAATCGAGACAGCACGCGTTCGTAATCTTCAATGAGCGATTCCATTGCGGAACGCGACTCGTCACCGATCGGCGAATCCGCGGAAATCATCATGCCGGTGCCGAGTGCTTTGGAAAACGCCGTAACATACGGCATGCGCTGCCCCAAAAAATCCATGCTTCCGATGCTAGCGTGTGTGCAATGAGAAATCAGCTGATTCTGACCGCACGATTCAGGGTTTCGCTCTTTCTGATCGCATGATTTCGATTATTTGACCGCACGATTTTAAAAAAGCGGCGAAAAACAAAATCGCGAGGTCGGCAGTGTCGAGAAAGAGACGAAGCTGTAAGTCAGGTGGTACAGTGGTTGACAAGGTGTCAACAGGGAGGTTGGTATGGGGCACGTCGATAACGCAGGTACGGTCACGAACGCAAACACAACCACGCGCACAACAAAAACGGTGAAGAGCCTGCCGATGCCCAAAGTCTGGGCTTTCGCCGTCGGCCAATTCGGCTGGGCGCTACTTTCCGGCATTATTTCGAATTGGCTCGTCTACTTCTACCAGCCTGACAACGAAACCATCTCGCAAGGGCAAACCGTGTTCGTACCGCAGGGTCTTGCCGTACTCGGCGTGGTGGCCGTAGTCGGCGGCATCACCGCGTTCGCCCGCTTCTTTGACGCATTCGTGGATCCGGCCGTGGCAAGTCTTTCCGACCGTTGCACATCAAAATCCGGTCGTCGCATGCCGTTCCTCAAATTTGCGGCCCTTCCGCTCGCCCTCGTCACCGTGCTGGTGTTTTGGAGTCCAATCAACGATACGAGCTGGATCAACGGCGCGTTCCTGTTCGTCACGGTGATCGGCTACTACATTGCGCTCACGTTCTACTGCACGCCCTACAACGCGCTGATCGCCGAGCTTGGTCACGATTCCAAACAGCAGCTCACCATCTCCACCGCCATTTCGTTCACGTGGGTGGCCGGCACCGCCATTGCGTACGTGGCACCGGTGATTTGGGCTGGTTTCGTGCCGGGCTTGGGGCGTGTGAACGCCATTCGTTTGACGTTCACCATCATGGCGGCCATCGCATTCGTGTGCATGCTGGTTCCGCCGCTCACCATCAAGGAACGCGATTACGTCAACTCGCAGCCCACGTCCGAGTCGACCATCGAATCGCTGAAGCAGACGTTCGGCGACGGCGAATTCCGCAAGTTCGTCTGCTCCGACGTGGTCTATTGGGTTGCGATCACTACATTCCAGACTGGTTTGCCGTTCTTCGTGACAAGCCTGCTCAAACTTCCCGAGACCACGACCACCATCTATTTCGTGCTCATGACCGCGGTTTCCGTGCTGTTCTATCTGCCGGTGAATCTGTTGGCGAACCGTGTTGGCAAGAAGCGGATTCTACTGGTTGCTTTCGTGATTTTCACATGCGCGTTCGCATTTGCCGGTGCGCTCGGTTCCGGCTTGCTTGCTGCGATTCCGCCAATGGCACAGGGCTTGATTCTTTCGATTGTCGGTGCGATTCCGATGGCTGCATTCGGTATTCTTCCGCAGGCGATTGTTGCGAATATTGCCGACGCGAGCTCGAAAACGACCGGTCAGGATCGTCAGGGCATGTTCTATGCGGCTCGCACGTTTGCGATGAAGATGGGTCAGTCGGTGGCGATGCTGCTGTTTACCGGCGTGAGCACGATTGGCATGGCGTCGGGCGCCGGCTATCGTATCGCGGCTGTTTGCGCCGCGGTTTTGTGCGGCATCGGCGGTGTGGTGTTCGCGTTCTACAACGAACGCAAGGTGCTTGACGTGCTCGAATCCTGATTCCGTCCATGCGCCCGCTGACCTCACGATTTTGTTTTTCGTTGCTTTTTCGGAATCGTGAGGTCACCAGGGCGGAATCGTGAGGTCAGAAAGTCCAGCTCCATCCCAAATCTCCCAATTCCCGAATCTTCCAATCGCACGAATATGCATGGAGAGGAACGGCGAAAGCGCCTCAAAAAATCACTATGTGAGACGACGCGCGCGGATCGCAGAAAATAAGAATGGCGGAATTCCACCGTTTTATGGGTGTTTACAACAAAACTGCCAAAAAATCAAGACTGTTATTTCAATTTTTTTCGTTCTATCTTGTGAAGTCGGTGCGCACTGTGCGTACGGCAAAGATGGCGCACATGCGAATCGGATTATGAACGGCTGAGAGAGGAAGCGGTCTTATGTCATCCTGCGATACGCAGCGGGCTACAGGTGCGTTCGGTCGCCTTGTCGCGTTCATCGCGGCATTGCTGATCGCATTGACCACGCTTTTCGCGACTACCGTGGTCCCGCAGTCGGCAATCGCCGCCGATGACAGTCAAACGAATTTTGATTCCTGGGCTGCCGCTGCGAAGAACATCGAAGACCAGCTTGCGACCGCCGAAAAAGACTACAATGACGGCAATTACGGTCAGGCTGGCACTGATTTTCAGACCGCGCATTGGATTGGCTACGACGCGTCCAATTTTTCGAAGGTCGTCAATGACACGATCAGCGCTGACAAGCAGAAGGAACTGCTGCAGCAATTCACCGATCTTGAAGGTCTTGCCTACCAGCAGGACCAAGGCGACGCCATTGCAGCCAAAATCGACGCGCTGACCGCCGAAATCAACGCAACCGCGCAAACGCTCGACACGAACGCAGACCTCGCCAATCCTAAGGAATACGCGAAGCAGCGTGCCGCGCAAACCGCGGAAGAGCGCAAGAAGCTCGACGCGGCCAAGAAGAATTCTTCCAAAGGCAAAGGCGACCGCACGTGGAGTGACGTTGCCGGCGAAATGACCGTCATTCTCGATCAGGCGTACGAAGCCGCCGCTTCCGGCAAGGGCAACGAAGGCTCCACGCTGGTCAACAACGCCTACTACCAGTACTACGAGAAACTCGGCTTCGAAAAGAACGTGATGAACGTGATTTCCGGCGACCGTGTTTCGCAGGTCGAATACCAGTTCAAGATGACTCGTAAGATCATGCGCGATGGCGGTTCCGACAAGGAAATCAAGCAGCATGTCGACGATTTGAAGAGCTGGATCGTGGAAGACGCGGCCACCCTTGACGGTGGCGCGTCCGGCAATGTCAACGGCTTCACCAAGCTCGTCACCAGCTCCGCCGGCCAGGCGTTCCTCATTCTGATCCGTGAGGGCCTCGAAGCGCTGCTGGTGGTGGCCGCAGTGATCGCCTACCTGGTGAAGTCCGGCAACGAGCGTTTCACTAGGTGGATCTACCTTGGCGTGGTCGCAGGTTTGGCCGGTTCCGGTTTGGTCGCCGTACTCTTTACGTTCCTGTTCGGCGGTTCCGGCCCGATTCAGGAGATTTCCGAAGGCGTGTGCGCGCTTATCGCCACTCTCATGCTGCTGTGGACCAGTAACTGGATGCTCAACAAGAGCTCCGTGGAAGCGTGGAACAACTACATCAGGAATAAGACCGAAGCGGCTGTGGCCGGCGCGCAAAGCAAGGTCGAATCCGGTCAGAGACTGGGCTTGGGCATGATCACCTCGCTTGCCATGCTGAGCTTCCTCGCCGTGTTCCGTGAGGGCGCCGAAACGGTGATCTTCTACGAGTCCATCTACTCCATGAGCCAGGATGCGCACGGCATGTGGGTTGGCGGTCTGGCCGCCGCCGCGGTGCTGATCGTCATCTTCCTGATTCTGCGATTCACTTCGGTGAAGATTCCGATCGGCCCGTTCTTCCTCGTCACTTCGATTTTGATGGCCGTGCTGGTTGTGATTTTCGCGGGTGGCGGCATCCATGCGCTCATCGAGGGTGATCTTATTGAAGGCACCTACTTGAGCAGCGTGCCAACTAACGATTGGATCGGCTTGTATCCGTACGTCGAAACGATTACGGCACAGGTGATTGCCGCGATCGCGGTGGTTGTGCTGTTCGTGGTCGGTTTCATTAAGAAACACAGGATGAAGTTGGCCGCGCAGGCGGAACAGGCTAAGTAAGCGCCAATCAATAATCACAAGTAAAGATTTAGAGATTTCCATAAGTTTCCAACGTTCCTCAAGGGACCAAAGAAAAGGAAGAGAAAAAACAATGAAGAATAAGAAGATCGCCGCCCTGCTCGGCATCCTGCTGGCCGGCTCCATGGCCTTCTCCCTGTCCGCATGCGGCAACTCCAACGATTCCGCATCCGATGCCAAGTCCGACACCTCCACTTCGGACACCACCGACAAATCCAGCGATTCCAGCGCTGATGACAGCAACGGCGCCGGCTTCGAAGAGATTCAGGTCGACGAGAAGCACTCCGATCAGGATGTTGACGCTCTGACCGTCAACGCCGTGTACTTCCAGCCGATCGATATGGAACCGTCCGGCATGGGCCTGAAGGCTGCCGACGCTTCCTTCCACCTGGAAGCCGACATCCATGCCAACGAGAAGGGCACCGAGCTCGGCTATGGCAAGGGCGACTTCGTGCCGGATCTGACCGTGAACTACGAGATCATCAACAACGCGAACAACGAGACCGTTGGTTCCGGTACCTTCATGCAGATGAACGCTTCCGACGGCCCGCACTACGGCGCCAACGTCAAGCTCGACGAGGCTGGCTCCTACAAGCTCGTGCTGAAGATCGAATCTCCGGAGAAGAAGGGTTGGATGCTGCATGTTGATCCGGAAACCGGCGTTAAGGGCCGCTTCTGGACCGAGCCGCTCGAGGTCACTTTCCCGGAGTGGAACTACACCCCGCAGGAGTGGTGATCTGAAACGTGAGTTCCGGCACATGCCAAGCGAAATGGTTTGGATGTAAGCCTGAATTCATGTTGAGATTCAACTCGTGGTTAACGCCGTTCACGTATCGCGAAACGTATGCAAGTAGCGCGAATATGGGTACGGCGTTCGCGGTTGCCTGGATAGTCGTTCGACGCGCTCAAGGCCGTTTGGCCGAGCCTACGGTCGAACAACCATCCAAGCAACCGCTCTCTTGCGTTTTAGGGGATACGCTTTTGGGAGATAACGCGCTTTTGGGGGAATCTTGGTAAGGGGGTTCCTTTTGTGTGCCGAATTCACTAGGCTTTGACAGGGATATATAACGAAAGGTGTGAGATGCTGACGCAGTACGTCACGGTGTTGCAGGGAACGCTGGCACCGGCTTTGCTGATTATGGCGCTGAACGTGATGCTCACGGTCGGTGAGGGGCGTGACAAGCCGTTGAGCGCGTACTGGCGTCTTGCGGGCTTTATTATCGGATTCGCGGGTGCCATTGTGTTCGCCGCGTTGCGTGCGTCCGCGGTGATCAATCAGCGTACGTTCGTCAATTACCCTACGTTGTGGTGTTGTGTGATTTTCGATATCGCGGTGTTCGTTATTGCGCTGTTCGCACGTCGCATTACTACGAATTGGCATGATCATCGCGCGTTGCTTGATATTGCGAATCTTATTGGCTCTCTTGCAATCGCCGCCACCACCTTCCGTGCATTGCCTGATGTTATTTTGCGACTTACGATTTTCGTGGAGCCGGGAGATCCGATTTTCACTTCGGATATGCTCCTTCGTGCGCTTGGTTTCGCGTTGGGTGTGGTCACTGCGATTGTTGCGGCGTTGATTTTCCGTACGATGCGTTCCACTGCGATTCGTTGGTCGTTCACTACGGCTGTGCTGCTGTTGATTGCGCTGCTGTTTGTTTCGCATTTCACTGATCTTGCGCAGATTCTGCAGTCCAAGCGCATTGTTCATTTCCCTACGGAAGCGTTCCTGGCGTTGGTGTGGTGCATTAATCATCAGCGTCATATGGTCATTGCCATGGTGCTGGTGTTCATTATTCCGGTGATTGCCAGCATTGTGATGGGCTTCAAGATCAAGCCGGAAGGTGCCAACGAGGCCATTGTGCGATCGCATATCGCGTTCCGTCGCCGTGCGAAGGCGGCCGGCGCATGGAGCCTTGTTGCGATGATTGGCATCACGTTCGCGCTCACGTATGGTGTGGCGCAAACGAAGAAGGTTATTACGCTGTCTCCGCCTGAGGATTATTCGCTGAGCGACGGCGTGGCCACCATCAAATTCAGTCAGATCAACGATGGTCATCTGCATCGCTTCCAATATAAGGCGAAAGACGGCACGGTGATGCGTTTCATCATCATCAAGAAAAATGGTGGAGCGTACGGTGTCGGTCTTGACGCATGTGACAACTGCGGTGACGCGGGCTATTACGAGAAGGATGGCAAGATCATCTGCAAGAAGTGCGATGTCGCCATCAACCTCGCCACTATCGGATTCAAGGGCGGATGCAATCCGGTACCGTTCGATTATCAGGTTGAATCCGGCAAAATCGTAATCCAAACTTCAACGCTCGACGCATTGTCGACGCATTTCCAGTGAGCGGAAAGAGGTAGCCATGTTCTTTCTTCGAATGATTTTCCGCTCGTTCAGCAGGCAGTTCAAACGCAGACTGCTGATCGCGGTCACCGTGTGCCTGTCGGCCACGGTCAGCGTGGCCATGCTGGGCGTGGTGTTCGACGTAGGAGACAAGCTGAACGCCGAACTGTCAACGTATGGTTCCAACATTATCGTGCAGCCCAAGGCTGATGCCGTGGTCAACGACCTGTACAACACGGATGGTGACGCTGACAGCAGCGCTTCCGGCACTTCCCAATCCGATCCGACCACATTTTTGAAGGAATCGGATACGCCGAAGATCAAAACCATCTTCTGGGCGTTCAACATCACGAATTTTGCCCCCGAACTTAATATCCATGTTGACGTGAACTGCGCGTCCAAATCGGCGGAATCCAGCTCTTGCAAGGCTTCCAGCGTGCCGATCGTGGGCACATGGTTCGCCAAAACCCTGCATATGGATTCCGGCGAATCCACCGTGGCGGGCATGAACGGCATGCGTTCGTGGTGGAAGCTTGACGGTTCCTGGCCGAAAGACGATAGCGCGCAAGGCCTGATTGGCACCACGCTCGCATCCAAACTCGGCGTAGGCAAGGGAGATACCGTAACCCTCTACAAAACCACGGCCGATGGCAGCCGCAACAAGCAGCAGATCACCATTACCGGCATTTACGATTCCGGCGATAGCGACAACAATGCGATGTACATTCCGTCATCCACCGCGCAGGTGCTTGCGAATCTGCCTGATTCCATCGACAAGATCGAAGTCAAGGCTCTGACCACGCCGGACAATGATTTGGCGCGTAAGGCGTCGAAGAATCCGAACGCGCTTACGCAAGACGAGTGGGAAACCTGGTATTGCACCGCGTACCCTTCGTCCATCGCCTACCAGATCGAAGAGGTTATTCCCGGTTCCGTAGCCAAGCAGGTACGTCAGGTGGCCGCATTGCAGGGCGATGTACTGCAGAAAACGCAGGCGGTGATGGTGCTGATGACCGTGCTTTCGCTGGTTGCGGCCGCTATCGCGGTGGCGAATCTGATGGCCGCCTCGATTGGCGAACGCGGTTCCGAATTGGCGTTGCTGAAGGCGATTGGTGCCACCGATGGCGCGGTTTCTCGCCTGATGCTCGCTGAAACGGCTGTGATTTCGTTGGTTGGTGCGATTGTCGGTGCGCTGTTGGGTTCCGGTGTCGCGCAGATTGTGGGACATGTGGTATTCGGTTCCGGCATTACGATGCGTCCGATGGTGTTTGTGCTGGTGTTCGTATTGTTGACGCTCACCGTGCTGATCGCCTCGTTCTCGTCGATTCGTTCGATTCTGGGACTCAAACCCGCGGAGGTCTTGCATGGCCGTTGATTTCAACTTGGGTTCCGTAAACTCGGCCGCGGCTGCGGCCTCGGTCACGAACAGCGCACTGTGCTGTTCGTCCGCGGAGGTGTTGCATGGTAGGTGAGTTCAAGACAGTCCGTAAGGGGCATGAGATGACTAATCGCAAGATGTTCTTCACCATGCTGTGGGGTGCGGTGTTCCGCCGCCGTTCTCGAGCCGTTATGGCCGTGATCGCTTCCATGGTGGGCGCTGCCACGCTGTTCTGCCTTGCGGCAACGTGTATTGCCGTTCCACAGCAAATGAACGAGGAAATGCGTGCGTATGGCGCGAATCTTATCGTCACGCCGTCCGAATCAGCCGAAAAGTCCCACGGCATCGACACCGATACCGTCAAAGCGTTGAACCAGATGGTGAAAGGTTCGTACAGTGCCCGTTCCGCCGCCTACCGGTATGAAAGCGTGCGCATCAATTCCGCGCCATACACGATGGCCGGCATCATAACCAAAGACGTGAAAGCGCTCAACCATCATTGGAACGTAACCGGCGATTGGCCCAGCGAAGGTAATGTGATGCTCGGCCGTGACGTGGCCGACGCGCTCGGTGTCTCCATCGGTTCGACCGTAACCATCGGCTACCGCGCATCCGACGATGCGCAGGATTCCGGCGCTCTTGGCCAAACCGAAGCGCAAGTCACGGAAAACGGCCGTGTTTCGTCCGACATTATGGAGAACACCGGCACTGAATTTCGTGTCGGAGGCATCGTCGATACGGGCGGCAGCGAAGACGAAATCGTCTACGCAGTCAACGCTGACGTGGCCAAACTGTCCGGATCCAAACGCGGTGCGGACGTGATCGAATATTCCGTCAATGCGGTAGGTAGCGAACTCAACGACGTCGTCAAATCGATCAACGCGAATCCGTCAACCGGCGTGAAAGCGCAGACCGTCACCAAAATCACCTCATCCGACACTCGCATCATCGCCATGCTGCAAACCCTGTTCTGGATCGTGTCGCTGGTCGTGCTCGTGCTGACGTTTGTGGGCGTGGGCACCACCATCAGCTCCATCGTCTCGCAGCGACGCAATGAAATCGGCCTGCGCAAGGCCTTGGGTGCATCCTCGCACGCCATCGGCATTGAATTCTATGTGGAATCCGCCATCTACGGACTGATTGGCGGCTTGATCGGCACTGCCATCGGCTACCTGCTGGCCCGCGTGCTGTGCGTGTCCGTATTCGAGCGTGCCATCGGCTTCAACTGGCTGTTGGGCGTCGCCTCGCTGCTGTTGAGCGTGCTCATCGCCGTCATCGCATCCATCCCGCCGGTTCGCCGCGCAACCCGTATCGACCCCGCCATCGTTTTGAGGGAGGAATAATCATGAGTTCCGAAAATACGTTGAATACGTTGCTTGAATTGGATCATATTTCCAAGATTTACGGCGATTTGCGTGCCGTCGACGATTTGACTTTGACGGTTCCGCAAGGTGAATGGCTTGCGATTGTCGGTTCGTCGGGTTCCGGCAAAACCACGCTGATGAACATGATTGGCTGCATGGATACTCCTTCGAAGGGTTCCGTCATGCTGGAAGGCCGCAAGTTGGAGGATTTGAACGCCAAGCAGCTTGCCGACGTGCGCAAGAACATGATTGGCTTGGTGTTCCAGAAGTTCTATTTGGTGCCGCATCTGACGGCTGTGGAAAACGTGATGGTGGCGCAGTACTACCATTCCGTAGTCAACGAGCAGCAGGCGATGGAAGCGTTGGAGCGCGTCGGTCTGAAGGAGCGTGCCCACCATTTGCCCGGTCAGCTTTCCGGCGGCGAACAGCAGCGCGTGTGCATCGCACGTGCGCTCATCAACTGTCCGAAACTGATTCTTGCCGACGAACCGACCGGCAATTTGGACGAAAAGAACGAGAAGATCGTGCTTGACCTGTTCCGCCAACTGCACGAACAGGGCACTACCATCATCGTCGTGACCCATGATGCGCTTGTCGCATCCTGCGCCCAGCGCGAGATCATGCTCAACCATGGCGTGCTCGTCGGTGAGAAGTGGAATGATGAAGCCGCAAAGAAAGCCTATGAGCAGGCGGGTGGCAAGCCGGCATACACCGGTTCCGCTGCGGAAGGCGCACAGAATGGCGAGACGGCCATCAGCTTCGCCGACCCGACCAAAGCCGCGAAAACCGGTGGTGAGGAATAAGCTGAAATCAGCCGAAATCGCGTTGAAATCGTACTGAAATCAGCCGAACAATCCAAGCCATAGCACTGACGAATCGTACGGAGCGAACATGAGCAACGAATCATCGAATGCGATCAAAGTAATCGCACTGTCTGCGGCAAGCCTTGCATTGCTGTCGGCATGCGGCGAACCCAAGGCGACGCCAATGGACGACGAATATGCCGGAAATTCCGGCGAAAGCGTGCAATCGCAGGAAAAAAATTCGAAGAACAGCGGTAGCGCCACCGACTCCGGCGATTCTGCGGATACGGACGTCAAAAACCATGCCGACGATCCGAACAGCACTACATCCGACAAGCAAGACACCGGCAACTATGCCGACGGTACCTATTCGATCAACGGCCAGTACGGGCCTGTGGGCGAAGACACCATCGACGTGCATGTGACGGTCAAAGATCAGACCGTCACCAATGTGGAGGTTATCGGGCATCCGTTCACGTCCATCTCCAAAAAGCACCAGAATGCGTTCGCCGAAGCCATCAACGGCGTGGTGGACGGCAAGCCGCTCAAAGATCTCAAGGTAGACAAGGTGGCCGGTGCCAGCTGGACGTCGGAAGCGTTCAACAAGGCGTTGGACGTGGCCCGTCAGGAAGCGTCGATCCAGTAGGCCCAGTAGCGGCGAAAAGTCTGCAAACGTACAATGAGCGCCCCGGCTACAGCCTCACCCAAAGAGTGATTAAAGGCCGTAGCGGGGGCGCTCATTAGTTTCAGATACTACTACGTGCAACTCTGCTCTGCAATGCCTTTCAGACGGCCATAACGGGCCACAGAACATCCGCCATGTTCTCAGGCCAAGGAATACTCGCGTCGCCATGCAACGCCTTACAGGCGAGCATGGAGCCGAGTATCGTGCTGAACAGGAATTGCGGGTCCAATCCATTACGGAACATTTCGGCTTTCATGCCGCGTTCAACAAACTCAGAAAAACGCTTTTCCGCAGGAACAAGCACTTGATCGGCAATCGCATTCAACGAAGGATTATCGGAAGAAAGCACCACACCGACGGCCTTCAAACCAAGCTCACAGTCGAAAAAACAGCCCTGAATGCGTTGCAGTATCGTCAGCAGACCGTTTTTCGACAACTCGACATCGCTGAAATCCGGCAATCCCGCAACTTCCAGCTGCACGCGGCGCAACAGATCATCCGCATTCTTATAGCGGCGATAAATCGTGGTTTTCGCAACGCCGGAACGACGAGCGACCTCTTCGATGGTCACCGCGCCGACGCCATCGGAAATCACAATCGCAAGCGTGGCCTTCATAATCTTATGATCGGTTTGCTCACGAAGCTGCTCGCGGCGGCTATGCACCTTGCGAACAGCCACATGCACGTCACTGACCGCGTCGGAAACCACATCGGAAACGGCTCCGGAAACCGCCTCATGCACTCCGGTAATCATGAGATCACCTTGGTGCTTTCCACTTTCGCCACATACCACTTATTGAACTTGACCAGCGGAATACGCAGCACCAAGCCAATCAGCAGCAGCGGAATCAGGAACAGCAGCAGCGAGCCGAGCGCATGCCAATAATCGTTGTTGTAAATACCGGCAATGGCCGCACGCAATGCCGTAATCGCATGCGTGGCCGGCAGGAACGGGCTGATATCGCCGATGATCTTCGGCAGCACGGCAAGCGGATACGCGCCGTTCGCGCCGGAAATCTGCAACACCAGCGTCAGCACGCCAATGGCCTTGCCCACGTTGCCGAAGCTCGCCACCATCGTGTAGGTGAAGAACGAGAACACGAGGGAGGCCACCCAGCCGGTCAACATGAACAGCCACGGGTGCACCGCCTGAATGTGCAGGAACAGCAGGCCGCCGCCCAGCGAGAACGTGCTCTGCAGCAGCGCGATCACACCGAACACGCCATAATGGCCGAGGAACAGCTGATGCGGCTTCGGATTGTCGAGCTCCTCACGGTTCTTGCGCGACACCGTGGTCTTGAGTGTTACGGCCATAAGCAGCGAACCTACGAACAGCGGAAGAATCGTGTAGAACGGTGCCAATTGCGAGCCGAAATTCTCCACAGGGAACACAGCCGTGCGCTTCACCTGGACGGGCGCCGCAAGAGCCGCCGCCAACGAATCCGTGTTGTTGCCGAGCACTTCCTTGACGGTGCCCATATTGCCGCTGTTCAGCGCGTCGGAAAGCGTGCCATTGAACGAAGACAGCGCGGTGCTCGCCTTAGTGAGGCTTTCGGCGGTGGAATCAAGCACCGTGCGAATATTGGTCAGCTGCTTGCCTGCCGACTTCGTGGTGCTGTTGAGATCTCCCAACGCGCCCTTCAGATCGGCGGCCGTGCTGCTCAATGCGGTGGCCGTGCTGCTGATCGAATCGGAAATATCGTTGAGCTGCGGCTTGAGCTGGCTGTCGAAATCGGTTTTGATGCCGTCGATGGAGGCCTTCGCCTGCTGGGCAAGCTGGCTCACGCGCTCGCGGTCGGCTGTGGTGTCGCTCACTTTCGCGTCAATATTGTCGGCGCCGGTGTTGAGTGAGTTCGCTAAATCGTTGAGTTGCGTAATGGTCGCGCCCACGTTGGTTTTGAGATGATTGATGGCGATTTTCGCGACTTCCGGCACCAGATTGTTGTTGCTGAGCTCGTCGAGGGCATCGTAGATGTTCTGATAGCCTTGCGCCTGCTTGGATACGTTCGCAGCCTGATTGCGCAGGGCGGTGGCCGTATTGCCGGCTTGGGTGCCCGCATTGTTGAATACGCTGTCAATATCGGTGGAGACAGCGCCGAAGCTGTTCGATGAGCTGCTCAATGCGGTGCTCAACGCATTCGTGCTGGTTTTGACGGCTCCGGTCAGATCGTTGATGCCGTTCTTCGACTGTTTGAGCTCGTTGACGGCGTTCTTCGCGCTGCCGCTCACGTTGGAAAGCAGGCTGTTGGAACTGTCGAGCAGGTTCTGCGCGCTCAACGTCAGCGAGCTGAACGTGGTCAATGCGGACGACGTGTCTGTGAGCGTGTTCGCGAAATTGCCCATGTTGTTGCTGAAGTTGGTGAGCGTGGCCTGCGATTCCGGTTTGTCAAGCTCATCGGCCAGCTGCGAGGCGATGTTGAGCGCGGTGCTCGTCAACGTTTCGGAGAACATTTCGTTGATCTGTGCTGCCACGGTGTCGGCTCCCTGGCCGGTGATCTTCGGAGCGAGTGCGTTCTTCTTCTCGTTGTTGTAGTAGGTGAGCGTGGCATGGTCGCCGTCCGCGGTGAAGAACGTCATCATGCGGGTGCTGAAATCCCTCGGAATCACCACTGCCGCATAGTATTTGCCGGATTTGGTGCCGTCGATGGCCTCTTTTTTGGTGGTGAAGGTCCAGTCCATCTGGTCGTTGGCGCGCAAGGTGTTGACCACCTGGTCGCCGATGCTGATCTTCACTGGAATGAGGTCGGACTTGTAGCCTTCATCGTCGTTGGCGACGGCGAATTTCAGATTGCCGGTGTTGGCGAACGGATCCCAGCTTGCGCTGATGTTGAACCAAGAGAACAGACCCGGAATCACCACCAGTCCGGTAACGATGATGATGGAGACGATGTTGCTGGTCAGGCGTCGAACGTCGCCGACGAACAGTTTCCAGATGTTTTTCATGCGTTGCTCCTTTCGCTGTTACCGTTGGGATTGGTGTTGCTCGCCGTGCCGGTGTTGCCGGCTACGTTCATGGCCTGCACCAGTGTTGCGATGCCGTCGGCATCGGCTTGGCTGGTGTCTGCGACGTTGGCGATCGCCTGTTTGGTTTCGTGTTTTCTTCGTTGTGCCTTGCGCATCAGCTTGTCTCGCCTGATTTGTTGCGCGCGCTTCTTGCGGCGCAGCCTTGCAGCTTGGCGTTCCACCAGCTGTTCGCGAATCGCTTCGTCGCTGAGGCTGCCGAGTTCCACCTGGCGTTGCAGGCTGAAACGCATGTATTCGATGACCATCAGGAATCCGATGATGAGCAGCACCCAGATGATCCAGGTGGCAAGCACTACGCTTTTCTCGCCGTTGGTGAAGGAGAAGATCAGCACCAGAATCACCGGCACAATGAAACCAGCGATGAGCGCGCCACGCTTGAACTTCGGATACAGTTCAGCGAAACGGCTTGCGCGTTCCTCGATCGCCTCACGGTAGCCGCCCTTGTCGGCAAGCACCTGAATGGCTTGGGATACGTTGTATCCGCGTTCCGGAAGCTGCACTTCCTCGCCGATGATCATGTCGCTTTCCTTGATCTGACGGGCGAACAGACGGTTGAGATTGACCAGCAGCGGGCGAATCGCAAGTCCAATGAAGAACGCGGCCACGGCGAACAGCAGCAGCGTGCCAATCGACTTGAGCCAATGCCCATCGTAGAAGCCGGCAATCGTCTCGCGGAACGCGTCAATCGAATAACTGAATGGCACGAACGGGTAGACCATGCGGAAGAATTTCGGCATCATCTCAATCGGATACAGGCCGGAAGCGCCCGGAATCTGCACGATAATCAACGCGACGCACAATCCCTTGCCGATATGCATGAACGTGGTCGATAGGGCGAATGTGATGCTCAGATATACCAGTGATGTGATGATGCCGGTAAGCACGAACAACGGTGCATTCACGGTCTGCACGCCAAGCAGCAGGTCGCCGATGGTGGTGATCGTGCCTTGAGCCGCGCCCATGATGCCGAGCAGCATGTAGCGGGCGAAATATTTTTCGGAAGCGGTCAGGTCGAGGCCTTCGAGGCCTTCATCGTCGACTTCCACCTTGAAGATCACCACGAAGGCGAACGCGCCCACCCATAGGGCCAGATTGGTCATGAGCGGAGCCATGCCGGAACCGTAGGAGTTTATCGGGTACACGTTCTTCGTGTCGATCACGGTGGGGGACTGCATGAACGAGGCGATTTTCTCCGTGTCGAGGGAGCTGCCGCCGGTCAGGCTTTTCAGCATGTCGACGCTGCCGAGCGCTTTCAGATCGGTGCTGACGGTGATGAGTTTGTTCTCCACCTGCTCGAGCTGCTTGTCGGTGTTCTGCAACGTGGTACGGGTGTCGTTCGCCACCTGGTCGAGTTGGTCGAGCACGGCGGAGGTCTGGTTGACCACGGTGGTCTGGCTGGTTACGGTGCCGGACAGTGTGCCGGCGGTCATGGCGAGCGAGCTCAGACCGGAGTTGAGCCGGGGGAGCGCACCGGAATTCAACGTGTTGCGGGCATCTCCCATGCTTTTCAGCGAATTTTGCGTGCTGTTGTTGAAGTCGGTGGCGAGCTTGGCGACGCTGTCGGACGTGGATTGTGTGTTCTCGCTCAACGTTTTGAGGTCGTTGAGCGTGCCAGCGGCCGTGTTGTTAGTGTCTTCGAGCTTCTTGATGATGTCTTGGTACTGCGCGTTGTCGCTGACGTTCTTGAGCTTCTCGATGAGCTGGGCGTTGCTGTCGGTCACGCTTTGCATGTTGCTAACGGCCTGCTGTGCGGTGCCGCTTGCGGAAGAGACGGCCGTGGTCACCTTGTTGATGCTGGTGGTGGTGTCGCTGGCGGCCTGCGAAATCAGACCGGAACCGTTCTCCAAAGCGGTGTTGGCGTTGGAAGTGAAGGTATTGAGGCCGTTTTGTGCGGTGCTGATGGCGGTGGCGGTGTTCGCCAGGCCCTTGCCTGCGCTTGCTGCGGCCAGCTGCACGTCGTTCATTGCCTGACGGGCGGATTGTGTTTGTTGCGGCACGTTGGCGAGCTGCGCGTCAAGATCTTCGATGGTGGAGCGGATGAGGCCTACGTTCTTCTGGGTTTTGTCGAGTTCTGCTGTGGTTTCGTTGACGAAGGAGTTGGTTTTGCCGTTGATGGTGTCATTCGCGGAGTTCACGGCTTTAGTGAGTACTTCGCTGGCGGTGGAGACGAAGGTGTTGTTGACGGTACGGTCGACGGTGGTCGCGCCTTGATCGGTGATTTTCGGGGAGATCGGGCTCGATTTTTCGTTGACATAGTATTCCAGCGTCGGCCGGTTCTTGCTGTCGGTCACGACGTTGGCGAGATCCTCGCTGAAATCGGAGGGGATGATGATCGCCGCATAGCAGTCGCCGGACTGTACCGCTTCCATCGCTTCGGCCTTGCCCATGAATTCCCAGCCAAGCTGGTCGTTGTCTTTCAGCGTGTCTTCGATCTGGTCGCCGAGGTTCATTTTGCCGAGCAGGGCGTTGTCGGTGCCCTTGTCGACGTTGGCCACGGCAACTTTGATGCCTTGGGTATTGCCATACGGATTCCAGAATCCGTAGATGTTGAACCATGCGTACAGCGGCGGAATGATGGTTATGCCGATCATGATGACCCAAGCGGCAGGTACGGTGACGAGTCGTTTGAGGTCGCGACGCAGAATCTGCAGTACGTTGCGCATTGTCTCCCCAGTCCAATGGATGTTCGACCGTGTTGGCACGTAGCGATACGTTATTCGTAGCGCTACGCCTCCCGTATCGTAATACCCGCTCTCGGACAAATTTGGGCACAGGCGTAAATACGATCCACCCATGGCTGAAAGAAACACGACAAACCGCGGCAGGATCGTAAATCTTGCTGCTGGCGACCGCACAACTTGCATTCTGTGTCTGCGCAAGTCGAGTCTGCTGTCTGCACATCTTGTGATTGCGGGATGACATGTGACTTGCGCAGACAGAAATCGCAGGTTGTGCGCGTTGCGCGCAAACAATCATCTCGTGTAGCGCACTGCGATTGGGTTTTGGTAGCGTTGTTCTAGGGAGGACGAACAAGCATGAGCAAGATTGAAGATGTGAGCGAGGCCATCGCCGACGAAACCAAAATCGCAGCCATCGAAGAAGCGGGCATTATTACGCAATCGCAATCAGCGGAAGATGATGACAATCCGGCTGATCGCAGACTGCCGCTGATTGCACGCATCTACGGCATCGTCATGCTGGTCGAAGGCGTGGTGACGTTGCCGATCATCGTGATTTCCTGCCTGTACGCAGTCCACGCCGCGCTTTCCGGCAAACTGGCGTTTGGCGCGCTGAATCTCACCACTATTCTGTCGATTATTCATGCTGCAGTGCTGCTGGTCTCCACCGCATGCCTTGCGATTTTCGGCGTGCTGCTGATTCTCAACAAGCGTCGGCATATCGCGCAATGGACGTATTTGATGATTCCGCTCACGCTTGCGGAAGGCCTATTGTCGTTGGCGTTGCAGGGTTTGGGCGTGAATCTGATCAGTCCGACCGTGCAGCTGCTCGTATTGGTTGCGTTGCATATCACGGCTGATCCGTCGCTGCGCGAGGAACGACGTTTGCGGTTCGCGCTTCGTCGTTTGGATGCGCGCAGCGAGTATGAGACGGCTGTTTCGAAGGGTATGGCAGGCCGTGATCTGACTGGCAAGGGCTACATTTCGTTGGATTTCTTCAACTTGTTCTGGCTGTTTGTGGTCGGTTGCGTGTTTGGTCTGGTAGTGGAGACGCTGTACCACTATGTGCTGTTCGGCGAATGGCAGGATCGCGCCGGTTTTTTGTGGGGGCCGTTCTCGCCTATCTACGGTTTTGGCGCGGTGATTCTGACGGTGTTGCTCAACCACTTGTGGCGGTCGAATTGGATGCTGATTTTCTGCGCGAGCGCGGTGATTGGCGGCGCGTTCGAATATTTCACCAGCTGGTTCATGGAGGTTGCGTTCGGTATTCGCGCGTGGGATTACACGGGTCAATGGCTGTCGATTGATGGGCGCACATCCGGCAAATACATGTTTTTCTGGGGAATACTCGGCTTGGTGTGGGTGAAGCTGATTCTGCCGCATTTGCTTGCGATGATTCAGCGTATTCCGTGGAAGATTCGCTATACGTTGACGGCGGTGTGTTTCGCTCTGATTTTCGTTGACGGTGTGATGACGTTGATGGCGCTGGATTCCTGGTATTCGCGTATGGCGGGTATTGCGCAGAATTCGCCTGTTTCGCAATTCTTCGCCACGTATTTCGACGACGACTTCATGGCCAATCGGTTCCAGACCATGACGCTCGACCCGTCCACGGCCAGCCGCATGTAGTGTCTGACTGTTTTATGGATGACTGCTTTATGGACTAGATGGCGAAGCTTCGTGGAAGAACGTGTATGGTGCGTCCGCTATTGGTTGCGCCGTGCACGGCTGCATGTGACCTGTGCCCGCACTGCCTTCGCGGACTCGGTGCACTGCGACTTCTACTTGCTTATGCGGCGAAGCTTTGTGCGAGCTGGCGAATCAGATCTGGCCTGTGTCCGCTCCACGAGGAGTTTGGTGAGATGACTACCGGAATCTGCTTGAATCCGGCGTTTTTAATCTGTTCGAACGTGGATGGGTTCTTCGTCAGGTCGACGGTATCGTAACGCACGCCCAGCTTTGCAAGCTCCTGTTCGGTGGCTTCGCATTGCGGGTTGCTCGGATTGGTGAAGACGGTCACGGTCATTCGATTTCCTCCCTATGCAAATGGCTTTCGTCGTCTGTGAAAGCCGTGTCGGCCACGTTCTTCGGTTATGCTCGCTTACGCAAGCCACTATCTAGCATACACACTACCGGTAGTGGTGTGTCGCGAGTTTCCTCACTGTATATAGTGGGGAATTCCCCAGAATTCCCCAAAATACGAACGTTTGTTCGAATGCACTCCAGTGTACCTCAAACCACGGAATTCGCGCCCGCGCGCATGTCGAAACTGTTTCTAATGCTGTCGGATGGGCGCAAGATGCGTTGCGGACGGTCATGGAATGACGTCGAGTCTGCGATGCCTGTAGCGGTGAATGTACTGGGTAAATGCTGGGTTGCGGCCTTTGACCCATTAGACCGCAAAAACAAGAAAGCCTCGGAGACTGTTGAAAACATTGGCTTCCGAGGCTTTTCGCATGTGCCCCCCGTGGGATTCGAACCCACAACCCACGACTTAAAAGGACGCTGCTCTAACCGTTGAGCTAGAGGGGCAACAGAGAGCTAGTATACAGCATATTTACGCAAAACGCCACACGAATAAGTCGGAAGTGACGAAAAACGCGAATCATCGTCGAAATATCATCGAATTTCCGCGAATCGCAGCATCATTTCTGCATATCTGCTCGTACAGTGGAACGCATGTCATGTACCACGATTCTTGTAGGAAAGAAAGCCAGCTACGACGGCTCCACCATCATCGCACGCGACGATGATTCCGGTTCCGGCCGTTACGACCCCAAGAAATTCATTGCGGTCGCACCGCAAGACCAACCGCGGCATTACCGCAGTGTGCTCAGTCATGTCGAAATCGATCTTCCCGACAATCCATGCCGATACAGCATTGTGCCGAACGTGCTGCCGAACCGCGGAATTCTCGCGGAAGCGGGCGTCAGCGAGCACAATGTGGCGATGAGCGCCACCGAAACCATCGCAGTCAACGAGCGCGTGCTGGCCGCTGATCCGCTCGTTGAACTGCAACCGGCGAACGAAGCCACTAGCACCCCCGAAGTCCCGGGCGGAATCGGAGAAGAAGACATCATCACCCTCGTGCTGCCTTACGTAACCACGGCACGCGAAGGCGTCGCACGTCTCGCCGAACTGCTTGAAACATACGGCACCTACGAATCGAACGGCATCATCATTTCCGACGTAAACGAAATCTGGTATGTCGAAACGATCGGCGGGCACCATTGGATCGCCCGCCGCGTGCCGGACGACTGCTATGCGACCATCCCCAACCAGCTCGGCATTGACGATTTCGACTTCGACGACGCCTTCAACGTCCAACGCGAATTCATGTGCAGTGCCGATCTGCGCGAATTCATGGACGCGCACCACCTTGACCGCACTATGAGCGCGGCTGCGAGTAGCGGCTTCGGATTCCAGCCGACTAGCGCTTTCGGAGACGCCAGTATGAACGGCGGCGGCAATAGCAGTAGCGGCGCGGCGCTGGGCCACAACCATTTCAATCCGCGCACAGCCTTCGGTACCGCCACCACCAAAGACCATATCTACAACACGCCGCGTGCCTGGTACATGCAGCGCTACCTCAATCCAAGCGAGGATTGGGATTCGCCGGCCGCCCGCTACACGCCCGCGTCCGACGATATTCCGTGGTGTCGCGTGCCTGAGAGCGCTGTGACGCTCGAAGACGTCGATTTCCTGATGAGCGCACACTTCGAGGGAACCCCTTACGATCCGTACGGCACGCTCGGAACGTCGGAAAGCCGCCATCGTTACCGTCCGATTGGCATCAACCGCACCGGGCACATGGTGGCCATGCAGATCCGCCCGTACGCGCCGGAAACCAGCCGTTCGATCATGTGGATTTCGTACGGTTCCGGCCCCTTTACCGCGGCCGCGCCGTTCTATGCGAACGTCAACGATACGCCCGCCTACCTGCGCGACACCACGTCGGAAGTCTCGACCAGCAACCTGTACTGGGCGAACCGTTTGATCGCCGCGCTCGCCGACGCGCATTTCTACGAAACCAGCAATGCGATCGAAGAATTTGCGGAATCGGCCCGCGCTTACGGCCATCGTCTGGTGGAACGTACTGATGCCGAATTGCGTGAGATGTCCGCGCAAACGAGCGCGTCTGAATCGCAAGAGAGTGCGGGGACCGCGGATATTACGGAAAACGCAAGTATTGCAACCATCGCCAGACTGCAGCAGTCCAACGAAGAAATGGCGGAATATTTGCGCACTCACGTTACGAAACTGCTCAACGACGTGCTCTACACGTCCAGTAATCTCATGCACAACAGTTTCGCCATGTCCGACCGCTGGAACTGAGCATAAAGCCCTGAAATCCGGCAAAACCCGTCCCAATGAGCCAGGTTTCCGCGCTCGGGGCGGTTCCGCATGAACGTAGGCTGTTGGAAGCGTCAGCGCTGCTTCCAACAGCCTCACGACTGCATCCTTGCCCCGTACGTCAGTTCTGCCATATATAAGGTAGATAGCGCCATCCAGGCTGTCGATTGACCGTCAAATCGTCGGAAATCGCGATCAGTTGAACCCGACGACGTGTTCCGCCACGAAATATCCCTTGCGAATCACGAAACGACCGATCGACCCGCGCAAATTCAGCGCACGAGACATGGCCTTCTTGCGCACATCCTTGTAAATAGTGGGGGAGTACGCCTTAATGTCGTCCCACATATCCTTTTTCTTCTCATAATTTTCCGGATCGCGAGACAAAATCATGAACACACTTGCCACGGAGCTTTCAATCGCCAAGAAGTGGATCATATAACGGTATAGGCCGTCTGGCACCGTGTCGCGTTCCGGAGTGGCACGCACCATGCACTGGTTGACGAGGCGCAGCTGGTCGACGCGGCGAATCATCACGTCGGTCTGCACGCTCTGCCCGTCGCGCCCGATGAAATAGTGGTAGAACGGCGTATCCAAATACTTCATGGTCTTCACCCACGGGAACGGCTGGTACGCGTAAATGAAGTCCACGTAGAACGTGTGCTCCGGCAGCTGCATGCCGGACTCTCGCACCACGGCGGTGCGGTACGTCAGCGCGTGCATGAGAATGTATTCAGCCAAGCCAAAATGCCCAAGATCGTTCCAGGTCAGGCGCTTGCCGGCCTTCATGGCATGGCGGAAGTTCACCACATGCTTGTTGCGTTTGCCAACCTTGTCATACACATAATTGGTGACGAGCATGTCGATCGGCTCGGCGGCGTCGGCTTCCTCGCGCAGCACGGCCATGACCTGTTCGAGCGATTCGGGGCCAACCCAATCGTCGGCGTCCACAACTTTCACATACATGCCGCTTGCCGCCGCGATGCCGGTGTTGACGGCCCCGCCGTGACCCTTGTTCTCCTGGTGGATGGCGCGCACGATGCCCGGATAGCGGGTCTCGAATTTCTGCGCCATCTCCAGCGTGCCGTCGGACGAACCGTCATCCACGATCAGCACTTCGATGTCGTCGTTGCGCTTCGCTGCGATTAACGACATGACGCATCGTTCCAAATATTCGGTCATGTTGTACGCGGGCACCACAAAGGTGAGCGTCTTCTTCTCCTGCATAGTCTTCCTTGGTTGGCCGAGGTGACCTGCCGCGCGCGGCGCGTGGTCACTGCGTAACGAAACTAACGTAGCACCTTGTTTGCTTCAGGGGAACGGTTTGTACGCAATCGGCACCCTGAATAGCGCAATCTGCACCTGAAATTTCCCTTAAGGGTACCGTTGTTGACGATTCGTCAGTTTTCGTCGATGCTTGTTGGCTTGTGCGATGCTTGCGATTCCCCTGTTGCTGGTACTGTTCGATTCTTGCGTCTGGCGCTTGTTGGCGTGGGCTGCGATGCTTACGATGACTGGGTGCGGCTGGGTTTTACGACTGCTGTTCGGCTTGCGTGCCTTGGCTTCCGGCTGCGCCTTGTTCGGTATTCTGTTCAGCGTTCTGCTCGACTGGGCTTTCCGTATTGTTTTGTGATTGTGCTTCTTTTGCGGCCTTGCGCTCGCGTTTCGCGATTTCCTTGATTTCGCGCCTTTCTTGCTTTTCCGCCTCTTTTGCGGCTTTGTCGCTTTCGAAACGCAGTTCCGGCTTGGCTTCCATGCGGCTCAAGCCATGCCAGGCCAGATTCACGATGTGCGCGGCAAGCTGCTCCTTGCTGAGCTTGCGCTGGTCGGCCCAATATTGGCAGGTGTAGACGGTCATGCCGATGAGCATCTGCGCGTAGTATGGCACGCCCTTGGCGGGCAGATGCTGCCGCTTGAACGCCTCGGTGAGTATGTCTTCGACGCGGATGGAGATATCGCCGAGCAGCGAGTTGAATGATCCCGCGGGATCGGTTTTCGGCGAATCGCGGGTGAGCACGCGGAATCCCTCGGCGTTCTCCTCGACATAGGTGAGCAGTGCGAGGGCGGTACGTTCGACGATCTGCCGCGGATGCGCCTGCGGATCGGACAGCGCGTTGATGAGGGTGTCGGTGAGCGCGCGCATTTCGCGGTCCACCACCACGGCGTACAGGCCCTCTTTACCTCCGAAATGCTCGTACACAATGGGTTTTGACACTTTTGCGGTGGAGGCGATCTCCTCCACGCTCACTGCTTCGAAACCCTTCGACGCGAACAGCGAACGACCGATTTCGATGAGCTGCTCACGCCGCTGATACGACGTCATTCTGGATGTATTGGCCATGCCGCCCAGTTTTTCACGTCCCGTGGATAGCTCCTTGACCGTCCGACCCCCACGTATCGTCCGATTCTGCGGAATCGGACAACTGTGGTGCGTTTGACGATGCTTACTTGTCCGTTTCTCCCGAATCGGACAAGTAACGCATACTTTTCGACGTCTGCTTGTCCGTTTCTGCAGAATCGGACATTCGTGGTGCGTCCGCGGGGCGGAGCCGGTGTGTCCGTTGCGCTTTTTAGGCTGGAGCCATGGATACGAATGTGATTATTGCGATTGTCGCCGTTGTCGTTATTGCGGCAATTCTGGTGATTGGCGGTTGGTGGCTCGGTAAGACCCGCAAGAACGCCGTCAACAAGTCCACTGAGGATGCGAAAGCCAAGGCTGACGCCCGTCTTGCCGCGGAAGCAAAGTCGGCTGCGGCTGATTCTTCCACGGTGAAGCCGTCCGTTGATTCCAATGTTGATGCAGTTGAAAAAGCTCCGGCTGAAAGTCAGCAGAAGTCCTCAGCTCAAGCTTCCTCTTCCGAAACGGCGGCTCCTGCACCTGCCACCGAAGCCAAGCCCGAACCGGTTCACGAAACCCCCGAATCCGCCGGCACGCGCATGCAGCGCCTTAAGGCGCGCCTGTCGAAATCCGGCAATCCGTTCGGCAAGGCTCTGTTCAACATTCTTGCGAAGGATCAGCTTTCCGAAGCCGATTGGGAGGACGTCGAAGACACCCTCCTGCTTGCCGACGTGGGCGCGGAAGCCAGCGAACAGCTCGTCGAGGAACTACGCAACGACGCCCGAATCGCAGGCCAGTCCGATCCGGCCGAAGTGCGCGCGGCGCTGAAAGACAAGCTGTTGAAGCTCGTCGGCACCGACGTCGATCGCCGGCTCAATGCCAATAAGGAGGGTGCCAACAAGCCAAGCGTCATCATCATGGTCGGCGTGAACGGCACGGGCAAAACCACCACTGCGGGCAAGCTTTCTCGTCTGCTTGTTTCCGAAGGCAAGCAGGTCATGTTGGGCGCTGCCGATACCTTCCGCGCGGCGGCCGCCGACCAGTTGGAAACTTGGGGTGCCAAGGTCGGCGTCCCGGTCGTGCGTTCCGACAAGGATGGCGCCGATCCGGCGTCCGTCGCATTCGAGGCCAGTGCCAAGGCCAAGGAAGAGAACGCCGACGTGCTCATCATCGACACTGCGGGCCGCCTGCAGAACAAGGCGAACCTCATGGACGAACTCGGCAAGATTCGCCGCGTTACCGAAAAGAACCTTCCGGTCGACGAGGTGCTGCTCGTGCTCGACGCCACCACCGGCCAGAATGGCATGACCCAGGCCAAGGTGTTCGCCGAAGCCATTGGCATTACCGGTGTGGTGCTCTCCAAGCTCGACGGCTCCGCAAAGGGTGGCATTGTGATTTCCGTGCAGAAGGAGCTTGGCGTGCCCGTCAAGCTTGTCGGCCTCGGCGAAGGCCCGGACGATCTCGCCCCGTTCGATCCGGAAGGCTTCGTCGACGGCATCCTCGCCTGAGCTGATTGTGCTCCCGAGAAAGCCTCCCCGCGCGGGAGGCTTTCTTTTTACCTCCGACCAGTCCTATCTCGCCTATATATGGCAGATACGCTGAAAAATGGGCTGATATTGGTTTGACCTGGGAGTGGTGCGCAATCTGAAACAAAACGTGCCAGCCGCATTATTCCGCCGTTTTCGGTTGACGTAATGGCGAGATGGCGTTACCTTGCTGTAACACGTCGTAACGTTTTCAAAACGCGGGCGGCGTTCCATACCGTTTTGTCAGCCCCACACGATGGGGCCGGAAATGTGAACTCAAAGAGAAAGAAAGAGGAGGGTGACATGGGTCAGCTTGATTCTGGAAATGCCGCGTGGATTTTGACTTCCGCGTCCCTTGTGTTCCTCATGACGCCGGGTGTGGCGTTCTTCTATGGTGGCATGGTCCGCGCAAAGGCCGTGCTGAACATGATGATCATGGAGGCGGCCGCTCTGTCCGTCACAATGGTGATCTGGGTGCTGTGGGGCTGGTCCATCGCCTACGCAGGCACTTCGGTAGGCGGTGTCTTCGGTGATCCGGCCACGGGCTTCCTGCTGAAGGATTCCATGGTTTCCGACGGCGGTGTCTTCACGTCGGCTTCGCTGAACTCCAACAACTACCCGGTCAGCGTCGATGTGGCGTTCCAGTCCGCATTCGCCATGATTACCGTCGCTCTGATCTGCGGCGCTATCGCTGAACGTGTCAAGTACTCCACTTGGATGATTTTCGTCGCGTTGTGGATTACCTTCGATTACGCTCCGCTCGCCCACATGGTGTGGAATGGCGGTCTGCTGAGCGCTGACGGTGCGATCTCCCAGGCCATCGGCGCTGCCGCCCACGATTTCGCAGGTGGTACGGTCGTGCACATCAACGCTGCAGTCGCCGCTCTGGTGATCGTGTTGATCATCGGCAAGCGCAAGGGCTTCGGCACCCAGCCGTTCCGTCCGCACAATGTTCCGTTCGTGATGCTTGGCGCTTTCCTGCTGTGGTTCGGATGGTTTGGCTTCAACGCTGGTTCTGCGTTCGCCGCTAACGGCACCGCAGGCTACGCTTGGGTTTCCACTTCCGCCGCAACCGCCGCCGCAATGCTCTCTTGGGGCTTCACCGAGAAGATTCGTACCGGCCACTACACCGCTATGGGTGCCGCTTCCGGCATCGTCGCAGGCCTGGTTGCCATTACCCCGGCTGCCGATGTGGTTTCCCCGCTGTGGGCCATCGTGCTTGGCGCCATCGCCGGTGTGCTCACTTGCCTCGCTTGCGGCCTGAAGTTCAAGCTCGGCTACGATGATTCTCTCGACGTTGTCGGCGTCCACGGCGTCGGCGGTTTCACTGGCACTGTGCTCATCGGCTTCTTCGGCGAGGGTACCGGCCTGTTCGCAGGCGGCGACTGGAAGCAGCTGGTTGTGCAGCTCATCGTTGCCATCGTCGCCATCATCTGGTCCGCTGTTGTCACCGGCATCATCGCCTTCGCTCTGGAGAAGACGATTGGCTGGCGCGTCACCGAAGCCCAGGAAGTCGGCGGCATCGATCTTGCCGATCAGGGCGAACGTGCTTACGATTTTGCTGGTACCGCCAGCTCTGTTCTCAAGGAGGTGAAGTGAGATGAAGCTCATTACCGCTATCATTCAGCCGCATAAGCTCGACGATGTCAAGGAAGCCCTCGCTGCCGCAGGTGTTCACGGTCTGACCGTGTCTGAGGCTAACGGTTACGGCCGCCAGCGTGGCCACACCGAGGTTTACCGTGGCGCCGAATACACCGTGGATCTCATTCCGAAGATTCGCATCGAGGTGCTGTCCGATGACGCCGATGCTGAGACTCTGGTCGGTGTGATCGTCAAGTCCGCCGGCTCCGGCACCATCGGCGACGGCAAGGTCTGGGTTGCCCCGCTTGATTCGGTGACCCGCGTGCGCACCGGCGAGACCGGCTCTGCCGCTATCTGATAATTCATTCGGATAGATATTAAGGCTCCAGGCTCAGGTTCGGTTTATCAATAGACAGATCCCCGTACGTGCTTCGCGCCGTGCGGGGATTTTCATACGATTTTCGAGTCAGATTTTCTGCCTCGGATTTCCCACTTTCGCTTTTTACCTGCTCAGATTAGCTTGCTTTTGCGAAGATTCATAAGGATTTGCTATGACTTCAGCGGTTGATGGTCTTAAACAACGTTTCATGGATATGAGTCAGCCGGATGCCGACGGCGTGTACCGCAATGGTGCGGCGAAGCGAAAGGCCCGTACGGATTTGGCCATGGATTGCCTGACGAAGTTGTGGCAGGAGGCCTGCCAGACGGTTTCTTTTGACGTTCCACAAACTGGTATTGGTCTTGGTGCGGTGGGCTCGTTGGCTCGCGGCCAGGTTGGTCCGAGTTCCGATCTTGACTTGGTGGTCATTTATGAGCCTCACGCGCTCACTGACCAGCAGCTCAATGAGCTTGCCAACAAATTGTGGTATCCGATTTGGGATTCTGGTCTTGATCTTGACCAGTCGGTGCGTACCCGCGCGCAGTGCGAGGCTGTCACCGACCATGATCTGCCCGCCGCGATGGGTTGGCTGGATGTGGTGCCGATCGCGGGCGATACGCAGCTGATCGAATCCACGGCTGTCTCCATTTTGGAACGTTGGCGTAGGGCCGCCCGCAAGCGCTTGCCTGAATTGTTGAGTTCCGCCAAGTCTCGTTTGGACGAGTTCGGACGTATGGCGTACGGCAATCAGCCTGATATTAAGGAGTCTCGCGGTGGTTTGCGAGATTCCGTGCTGGTCTCCGCGCTTGCCGCTTCTTGGCTTGCCGACCGCCCGCACGGCCAGTATGACGATACTGTCGAACGGTTGCTGGATGTGCGTGACTGCATTCATTTGGTTGCCAATAAAGACACGAATATGTTGCTCGCTCCCTATCAGGCGAGGGTTTCGGCGATGTTGGGTTTGGCTGATCCGACGTTGCCGAGCGGCGAGCGTGAGGTGAAGTCGATTGATGATTTGCAGACGTTACTTGCGCGTGTTGGCCGTCAGATCGCGTTTTCGCTTGATTCCACGGCTTCCCGTGCCGAGCATTCGTTGACTCATGAGAAGCCTCGTTTTGCGTTTTTCCAGGTGTTCCAGCCTCGTGGCGGCGGTAAGCGTCAGGCGCCTACGTTTGATGTGGTCGCGCCCGGTATTGCCAAGCATGAGGAGGAGATCGTACTTGCGCCGGGTGCCGATCCGAAGTCTGATCCGTGCCTTGCGTTGCGTGCGGCTGTTGCTGCGGCTGAGTTTGGTCTGCCGATTGCGCCCGGCACGTTGCAGAATCTGAAGTCATGTCCGATTGATGATCGCACGTGGAATGATGAGTCGCGTAGTCTGTTCTTGCGTTTGCTTGCGAGCGGTCCCGCATTGTTGCAGGTGTGGGAGGAGATTGATTTTGTTGATATTCCGGGTCGTTTGATTCCGGAATGGTTGGCGATTCGTAATCGTCCGAGCGCTTCGGCCGTGCATCGTTACACGATTGACCGTCATTCGGTTGAGGTGGTCACGCGGCTTGGCCGTGAAACACCTCGTGGAAACCGTTATGATGATCGGCATTATCAGGCGTTGCTGTTGGCTGGTATTTTGCATGATGTCGGCAAGCGTCCGGGGGTTGCCGATCATGCTGCGGAGGGTGCCCGCCATGCGTCTACGGTGTTGAAACGTATGGGTTTTGACCGTGACATTATTTGGTGGGTCACGTTGCTGGTGCGCGAGCATCTTACGTTGTCGGAGTTTGCGACTGGTCAGAATCCTAATGATCCGAATGTCGGCGACGAGTTGGCGTCCCGTCTTGACCATGATCCGCTACTGCTTGACATGCTCTTTGACCTGACTCGTGCGGACGGTTCGTCGTTGGGGGCCACGTCCGGCGAGACTATTTCCAAACAGTACGGCTGGAGCAAATGGCGCGAAACCCTTGTCCGAACCATGTACAACGCCACCCGCTACCACATGTGAGGCCGCGTAGGCTGTGAGCGAATGCCCGGCAAAGCGACTGGTTGCCGATGCGGTACCCGCCGCGTCGTCGGAAACCCATCGTTTAAGAAAAAGTGGGGAACATATCACCTTCAGCTCACTTAAGCAAGTCAAAACCAGGGGAATGGGCACCCGTACGAAAGATGTCCCCAAGTTGTCCACTTGGTTATCCCCATTTGGTGGATAACTCGATATGTTTTCCACATAGTTATCCCCAGTATGTGGATAACTCGGGTTTTTTCGGCTTTCTTATCCACAGCGAACCGATTCGCGCGTGTCGGGTGATTTCGATCCTGCCAATGCGGAGATTCCTCCAGAATCTCATCGCAACATCATTCGTGAAGCGGCACAGGTATTATGGTTTTTCCCGGTACACTACACATCGAAGAGCTGGAGAAGCATGGCGGAGAGCAATTCTTGGAACAACGGCCTGAATCAAGGGCAAAACCGCGGTTTTTCAGGCAATGGCAGCACTTCCGGAACATCCGGAGCGGCCATTCGCGACGCCATCTTCGACCGTGTGCCGCCACATGACGACGCCGCCGAAATGGCGGTGCTCGGCGGTATGCTCATGAGCAAAGACGCCATCGGCGAAGTTTCGCAGATGATCGACATCACTGACTTCTACCAGCCGCGTAACCAAACCGTGTACGAAGCCATCATCAACCTGTTCTCCGCATCGCAACCCGTCGACGCGGTGCTGGTAGCCAATCAACTGCTCAAAGACGGCGACCTCGAAAAAGTGGGGGGATCCGACTATCTGCACAGCCTCGTCGCATCCGTGCCGACTGCAGCCAACGCAACCTTCTATGCCGACATCATCCACCAGCGTGCCATCTTGCGCAATGTGATCGCAGCCGGCACCAAAATCGCGCAGCTCGGCTACACGGCTGAAGGATCCCAAGCCGAAGACGTCGTCAACCTGGCACAGGCCGAAGTCTACGAAATGTCGACCGGCAAAGTGAGGCAGGATTACGCGCCGATCGGCACCGTCATCACCGACACCCTTGACCAAATCGATCGACTGCAGAACGGCGAAGTCTCCAAGGGCGTACCAACCGGATTCCGCGACATCGACGAAGTGACGCAGGGCCTGCAGCCGGGCCAGATGATCGTCGTTGCAGGACGCCCCGCCATGGGCAAGTCCACGCTCGGCGTCGATTTCGCAAGATCCGCCGCGTTGCACCACAATATGACATCCGTGATCTTCAGCTTGGAAATGAGCAAAAACGAACTTGCGCAACGAATTATCTCCGCGGAAACGAATATTCCGTTGGCAGCCATGCGCCGAGCGGAAGATATTACGCAGGAACGTTGGAATATCCTCAATAATCTGCAAGACAAACTGCAGAACGCACCATTATTCATCGACGATAGTCCGAACATGAGTTTGATGGAGATTCGTGCGAAATGCCGCCGATTGAAGCAGACGAACGATCTGAAATTAGTGGTGATCGACTACTTGCAGCTCATGACTTCCGGCAAGGCCGTGGAAAGCCGCCAGCAGGAAGTGTCCGACTTCTCGCGTGCATTGAAGCTGCTTGCCAAGGAATTGGAAGTGCCGGTGGTGGCGTTGAGCCAGCTGAACCGTGGTCCCGAAATGCGTCAGGATAAGAAGCCGCAGCTTTCCGACCTGCGTGAATCCGGTTCTATCGAACAGGACGCCGACGTGGTGTTCCTTGTGCACAGGCCGGACGCCTACGACAAGGAGGACCGCCCAGGCGAGGCCGACATCATCATGGCGAAGCACCGTAACGGCCCGACCGATACCTTCAATCTCGCGTTCCTTGGCGCATACTCCAAGTTCAAAGATATGCCGCAGGACTATCAGAGCCAGCAGGAGGTATAAGCATGACGTGGAACTCATTCGCAACGCCGTTGATTGGCAAAGCCGTGCGTGCGGCCTCACGCCTGGCGCATGGCGGCGGCAGCGCGTTCCCCGGCAAAATCGTGGAACAGATCGACCCGCAATTCCTCGCACGCACGCTACAGCAACTGCCGCTCGGCGTGGTGCTCGTATCCGGAACGAACGGCAAAACCACCACCACTCGTATGGTGGCAAACATGCTGGAATCGTTGGGATTAAAGGTGTTCACCAATCCGACCGGATCGAACTTCACCCGTGGCGTGGTCTCGTCGCTGCTGGCGGAAGTTTCGCTCGGCGGCAAACTGGACGCCGACATCGCCGTATTGGAACTCGACGAAGCGTACGCGGTGCATTTCGTCAAACAAGTACAGCCCGACTACTGCCTGCTGCTCAACGTGATGCGCGACCAGCTCGACCGTTTCGGCGAAATCGACAATACCGCGAAACTGTTGAGCAAAGCCGCCGAAGCGACCACCGGAACCGTGGTACTCAATCGTGAGGATCCGCGCATCGCACGACTTGCTGACGTCGCCCATACTGAAGATGGTGTGGAAGTGCGCTATTTCGGTCTTGACGGGTCGTTGCGCAGCTTCTTCCCGTCCGACGATGATATGCGCACGACGGTTGATACGGAATCGGCAACTGATACTGAAGCGTCAGTTGGTATTGACTTGTCCGAATCTGCAGAATCGGACGAGAATACTGCGATTAACGATTCCTCGGCAATTGCGAAAACTGGGGAAAATACAGAAAAATCGGAAAATACAGAATCTGCGGAACAGTTTCCGGCTGACGTGACCCTGCTTGCCGTAGGCGACCATCGTGCTAGCTTCGGCATCGACGGCGAAACGTACGAAACCGGCGTGAAACTGGAAGGTGTGTACAACCTATACAACGCGGCGGCCGCACTGGCCGTCGTGCGAGCGGTCGTAGCCGACGCGCAGGCAATGTTCCTGCCGTTCGAAGAGAACGTAACCGACGAACTATTGCGACAAGTGGGAATCTCACAGCGCATGATCGATTTTGCGCACGCCACCACGCAAGCCATGATCGACGCGGCAGCCGAAGTCACTCCGGCGTTCGGACGCGGCGAAGTCATCGACGTAAACGGTTCGCCGGTAGAACTGCTACTCGTCAAAAACCCCATGGGATTCCGTCTGTCGCTCGCATCCTTCACTCCCGAAGGCTGCGACACCATGATCGCCATCAACGACGAGTACGCCGACGGTCGTGACATGAGCTGGTTGTGGGACGTGGATTTCTCCTCGCTGCGAGACACTGGTGTAGCCATGGTTTCAGGCGTGCGCGCATGGGATATGGCGTTGCGTCTCGAATACGATCAGGTGCCGGTGAACAGCGTCAACACGGAACTTGAAGAGGCTGTCTCAACGTTCGTGAACGCGAATCCGGGTACCCCCAAGCATATCTACTGCACGTACACGGCAATGCTCAAAACGCGAGCCGCGCTCGGCAAAATCGCCGAAGTCGCCGACGCTGGCGTAGGCAAATAACGGTGCGCATCCGCACAATCCGGCAAAACGTGCGAAAAACGCATGGAAAATCGGCGCAACGCATGAAAACGCATGAAGAACGTATGAAACGCATGAGGGAGACGATATGAGCCAGACAATCGACATCGTGTCGCTATATCCGAAAGACATGAACATCTACGGCGACTCCGGCAACGTACTCACCATCCAGCGCCGACTCGCGCTGTACGGCTACGAACCGCACGTGCACGCCTACAATCAGGGCGACGCGTGGCCCGAACACGTCGATATGATTCTGGGCGGCGGCGGCCAAGACACCGGTCAGAAGAAAATCATCGACGACTTCTTCAAACGCGCCGACCTGTTGCGCTCGCTGGCTGCCGATGGCACCCCCATGCTCATGATCTGCGGCCTGTACCAGCTGTTCGGCGAATATTTCGAAACGGTGGATGGTTCCCGACTCGACGGCATCGGCGTGATTGGCGCGTACACGGTCGGTCAGGAAGTTCGCATGATCGGCAATCTGACCGAGCATTCCGCCGATTTCGGTGACATCATCGGCTACGAAAACCATTCCGGTCAGACCTTCCTGCGCGAAGGTGTGCAGCCGCTCGGCACTGTCGACGCGGACGGCACCGGCAATAATGGCGAGGATCATACAGAAGGCGCGCGCGTCAACAATGTGATTGGCACATACATGCATGGTTCGCTGCTGCCGAAGAACCCAGCGATCGCCGATTTTCTGATCCGTACCGCCGCGGAACGCCGATACGGTTCGTTCGATCCGGTTGCTGCAGGGCAAACGCAAGCGCAGCGTGCGGAACTTGATCGCATCAATACGATTGCTGGTAACGCGCGTCGCGTGGCCATGTCACGCCCGCGCTGATCGGTCGTTCGTTTTTTGCGTGAGTCTTGCGTGATTCTGCTGTCCTGCGTTTGTGCGGCTTCGTTTTCGTTTTTCCGTACGCTGTGAGCATACGGCAGCGAGTCTTCCGCAGAATTGCGACAATTGACCAGTTTTGTTGGCTTTATTTGTGAAGATAATGCGATAGAGTGGGTACTACCATCACCTAAGGAGGTAATCATGGCTGATTTTGATTTTGGTGACGGCCTGCGTAAGGTCTTTCTCGCTGGCGTTGGTGCTTTGGCGACCACGGTTGAGAAGAGCCAGGAAATCGTTGACGATCTCGTCAAGAAGGGCGAGCTGACCGTCGAACAGGGCAAAGCCCTCAATGCCGAACTCAAGCACAAGGTCGCGGAGGTCAAGGAATCCTCTGAAGCCAAGGCTGCAGAGGAAACCAAGGAAGCCGAACCTGAAGCCAAAGCCGAGTAACGTTCAATCGTTCCCATCGCCGTCTGCGCGTCGCATCACGTCCAGACGGCGATTTGCTATGTGCGGCATGCAAAACTTGCGCGGCATGCGAAACATGCGAACAATCGCGTGCGAATCGTATGAAACATGCAAAACGTGTGAATCGCATGAAATACGCGGGGCGTAAGTCTCCCCATGAATCCCACTCATCGTAATCCGACTAACGTTTGCGAGCAGCGATATGTCTTTGAATTCCCCAATCGAGCCGGACGCGGCCCGCCCTGAAAGCGTCGAGCCGGTCACGCTCTCCGACCGAGTCAACGCGGTGATCAATCCGACGGCGGACCCCTCGCCCGACGCGGCGGCGGCAGCCAAATTCGTGGAAAAAACGGGAATGCCGCAATCGCGCAAACAGAACAGCGCAACCTTTACGCAACCCGAAACTATCGGTCTGTTCGGCTCTCGCAAAGACTCCTTCTCGCAGCGTTACCATCTAACGCGACGCGGCAAACTGAAACGGCTTACGCAAATCGCACAAATCGTCAACCAGTTCGACATTGTGCACGGACTGACACCCATCAAAATGCGTCTCATGCTCGAAGCGCTCGGCCCGACCTTCGTGAAAGTCGGACAGATCCTATCCATGCGATCCGAAATCCTGCCCCAATCGTTCTGCGACGAGCTGTCCAAACTGCGCGCCGATGCCGATCCTATGCCGTACGGTACGGTACTGCAGGTGCTTGAGGACGAATATGGTCGTCCTGTTGGCGAGATCTTCGAACATATCGATGCCACGCCGCTTGGCTCAGCGAGTCTTGCACAGGTGCATCGCGCGAAACTTTCCACCGGCGAGGACGTGGCCGTAAAAGTACAGCGGCCGGGAGTGCGCGAAACCATGGCACAGGATGTGTCCATCATGCGCACCATCGCACGAATAGCCGCCAAAACCATGCACAGCGCGCAAGTGGTCGATCTCTCCGGCGTGGTCGAGGAATTATGGGACACCTTCGAATCGGAAACCGACTTTTTGATCGAAACCCGCAATTTGGCGGAATTCAAACGATTCTGCGAACGCTACAAATACATGGACTGCCCGAAGCCCTACCCGGAACTGTGCACTGAGCATGTGGTGGTCATGGACTATGTGGAGGGCATCTCCGTTTCGCATCCCAACGAACTTATCGAAGCGGGCTACGATCTGAAGGAGATAGGCACCAAACTTGTGGACAACTATGCCACGCAAGTGCTTGACGAAGGCTTCTTCCATGCGGATCCGCACCCGGGTAACATCATGGTGCGCGGCGGGCAGATCGTGCTGCTCGACCTTGGTATGACTGGTCGGCTTAATGCCAAAACCCGTTCCGTGCTGAAGGACATGATCTTTGCCGTCGCCAAACAGGATTCGCCCGCGCTTGCCGACGGTCTGCTGCGTTTCGCCGGTGCCGAGGCCGATCCGGAGGATTATCCGGCGTTATTGGCCGACTTGGACGTGATCGTCAAGGAATTCGGCACAGTGGATTTGGCCGAACTGGATATCGCCGCCATGCTCACCGCATTGACGCAAATGGCGCAACGACACGGCATTGAAGTGCCGAGCACCGTCACCACGGTCGGGCGTGCGCTGGTCACTTTGGAGGGCCTGCTCGACGAGTTCATTCCAGACGTGAATATGATTCAGATCATCTCTGACCATATCGCGGCAAGCACGTCGAAGAAGGATTTCGCCAAGGATGAGGCGAAATCGCTGGTTATCGAAGGTCATCAGGCGCTACACAGTCTGCTCGCTGCTGCCAATGAGCTGAAAGTGGCGTCCCGCATGCTCACGCGCGGCCAATTGCGCGTCAACATGGAAATGGTAGGTTCGCAGGAACCGATCCATCTGCTTGCCAACATGGTGAACAGGCTTACGATGGCGCTGATCGTCGTCGGATTGTTCATCGGCTCGTCGATCGTCTACTACGCTGGCATCAAACCGGTGATTTTCGGCATTCCAATCGTCGGTTTCATGGGATATGTGATCGCGTTCATTTTGTCCGTCTGGATCGTGTTTGACATTTACTTCAAGGGACGTTCCAACAAAAAACGGTAGTTTTTGTGGTTTTTAGCCCCAGTCTCTGGGCTGAATGTGTGTGCTTGATGCACTCAAGGCACCGCTACGCGGTCTTCGCGGCAAGCCGCTCACTTCGCCTGAGGAAACCCACTGGGCTTTCCTCTTCACGGCTCAGTGGCCAAGCCTACGGATCCAGCATGCATGTTCGATTCACCGTCCTTTGGGAGTCCGAACCCCACGGACCTGGTGAACTGGGACGTCATCAGCCTCCAATCTGCCCATAACTCGCTTATGTATGGCAGATTTGCGGGTCTGTCCGGATGTATTTCGCTTATGTATGGCAGACACCTTTGCTAAAAAGCCATATAGGGGGTATGAAAACGCTTGTTTTCTGACTCCAGTCTGCCATATATAAGCGAGATGCCTCGTGACACAACTCGAAATCTGCCATATATAGTCGAGATATGGCTCGGCTGTTGGTGGCTTGAGACGGCGACATACGATCGCGGATTGCGTAGGTGGTCGCCGTTTTTGTGATTTATGGGCTAATCTCAGAAGAGACAGATTCGATGGCCGCGAACGGTGCGAACCAATGCGAGAGAATGCGCGAACGGCCATGTAAGGGAGGAAAGCCCATGTCCAAATCATTCGTCAATAAAGTGTTGGCGGGCGGTGCGCTCGCCGCAGGTGCCGCAGTATGGGCGATTGCCCCGCGTACCTTCTCCGACAAGCGCCGTAATTACGTGCCGTCCATTCCCGACGTGTGGTACGCGCACCGCGGCCTGCACGACGCAGGTTCCGGCCTGACTGCGCAGTATGCCAATGAAAGCGGCGAATACGTGGCGCTCGCCCGACGTATGGCCATGAAGGCGGGCTATGGCAGTCCCAGCGTGACTGGTGCGATCGCTCCGGAGAACTCGCTTGCGGCGTTTGCCGCGGCCTGCGAGGCGGGTTACGGCATCGAACTTGACCTGCAGATGACCGCCGACGGCGAAATTGTGGTGGTGCATGACGGCGATCTGATGCGCGTCGCCGGAGATCCGCGCCGTATCGCCGATCTCACGTACGATGAGCTGACCCGTATCCCGCTGTTCCCAACCGACGCCCCCGGTGCCGCCGTCGCCGCGCCGCTGCCGGGCTCGCTTGAGAAGCCGCCACTGGTCACCACACCTGACAGCGCTCCGGAAGGGTATTTCCAGCATGTGCCACTGTTCGCCGACGTGCTCAAGGTAGTGGCGGGCCGTGTGCCGCTGATCGTCGAATACAAGTTCGACGACAATTCCAAGTGGAATCCGCGCGATGTCGAGCTCATGGAAAAGGGCGACGCACTGCTGCAGGCTTATTCCGGCGCGTACGTGATCGAATCGTTCAATCCGGCCGCCGTCAACTGGTACAAGGAGAATCGTCCAGAAGTATGTCGTGGTCAGCTTTCCTGGTGGCCGCAAGGTGAGGAGAAGCCGTCTGATCCTGCCGCGCTCGCCAAGGAATATGCGGCCGGTGCGCTGATCTTCGACTGGATTTCCCGCCCTGATTTCATCGCCTATGATTGGCGCGGCGGCAACAGCCCGCAAGTGCGTTTGGCGCGTTTCATGGGCGCCGTTCCCGTGTCGTGGACGGTGCGCAGCCGCGACGAGCTTGCGCAGTGCGACGACTGGTTCGACCATCATATTTTCGAAGCGTTCGTACCGGACGAGCAGTAGAGGTTTTTACATATGATTTCGGCCTGCCGCCGCATGATTTGCGTTGTGGCAGGCCGTTTTTTATTCGATTTACTCGATTGACTGATTGGACCGATTCGGTTGAGCTCTGATTCGGTCAGTCGATCACGCCATACAGACGGTCGCCGGCGTCGCCCAAGCCCGGCACGATGTAGCACTTGTCGTTGAGCTTCTCGTCGACGGCACACAGCACCAGCTTGAACTTGATGGACGGATCGAGGTTCTCCTCAACGAACTTCAGGCCTTCCGGAGCGCCCAGAATGCACACGGCGGTAACATCCTTCGCGCCACGCTCGGCCAGATAATGCGTTGCTGCGACCAGCGTGCCGCCGGTGGCGAGCATCGGGTCGATCAGGAAGCATTGACGGCCGCTCAGATCGTCGGGCAAGCGGTTCGCGTATGTGATCTGCTGGGTCGGGTTCTCCTCGTCGCGCTTCATGCCGAGGAATCCGACTTCGGCGGACGGAATCATCTTGGTCATGCCGTCAAGCATGCCCAGGCCCGCGCGCAGCACAGGCACAATGATCGGTGCCGGGGAAGCGATGTGCTTGCCTACCATAGGAGCGACGGGAGTTTCGATCGGCTTGTCCACGACTTCGATATCGCGGGTGGCTTCGTAAGCCTCAAGCATCACGAGTTCGGAAATGAGCTCGCGGAACGTGGAGGACGGGGTGTTCTTGTCGCGAAGAACGGTGAGCTTGTGGTCCACCAGCGGGTGGTTCAAAACATGAATATCCATGTTTTCTAAGCGTAGTCCATAATTGCGAAGAAAAGTGCAGGAACTGAGAAAGGCGCCAAGAAAGACGCTGAAGAATCTTATGAAAAAGCAGTGAAATTTAAAAAGAGAGAAAGCGCCGAACCACGAAAGCGCCTGTCGGCGCAAAGGCCGCTCGCAGCGGCAAAAAATGGAGCCCGGGGCTATGCGTGGCCCGGCGCGAATTCCTATTCTACAGATGCTGCAGACCGCACGGTACGCCGTGTCGCGAATTGATATTGCGATTGCTGTGCGGCACATTTAGTAGGGGGTGAAAGAAGCGGATTGCGCTACTCCGGATTGCGCTACTCCAGTTTTCCTCGCCTCCACAGATTCGCCCCATGGCGAAAATCCTTGGCGGTGACAAACAGATTGCCGGCCGTGTGCATCAAGCGGGCCGCTTTCGTGCGCACCTGCTTTTTCGCGGCATCCGAGCTTTCCGCTTGTACGGCCTCTAAAGTCACCGCCTCCAAGCGTGAGGCCATATTTCGTGCCTCGATGCGCAATCCCAACGCAACCACGTCGGTGAACGCGGCCGCACGTTCCAGCGCAACCGCAAAATCGCCGGTGAATGCGCCCGTCAGAATCGAATCGGCGGTATGCGCAATGTCATCTTCCGTGGGTGCCTGGTCAACGCCTGCAATCGCCGAAGCGGTAGTTGCAACCGGTTCTCCGACACGCCACAATCGCGCGATCGACTCACGATTCTTCCTCATCCACGTGCGCAGCACATACAGTCGCCACAGAATGCCCGGCAATGAATCCGGTTCGGCGCTGCTCCACAGTTCGGCGATCACGTCAACGCCCTCGCGGTCCACCAGCGTGAGCACGCGCTCCACGAGTTCGGCATCCTGCGTATGATGCACGCGGTCCAACAGTGCGGCCGCCGAAGCGTGGCTCATCTCGTTGATTTGCGCCGGATCGGCACCTCCCGCGATATTGTCGGCCATCATCTGGTCGAGTTGCCCCGGGCGAGCCGGACGCGGCGATCCGGTGTTGGTGAAACCGGCGGAACGGCTTGGAATAACCGATCCGGAACCGTAATGCATGCTAGTAGACAATGGGCGAAACCTTTTGAATATCGATAATGCTGGGACCTTGCGGCGTATCGATTATAAACAGCGCTACGGCGGTGCCGGTAGGCATGAACGGCGTTTTGGCGATGAGCTGCTTGGAGAGCGCTTTGCGGGCGCATAGTCCGCGCAAGTGATCGAACATGCCTCCGATAACCGGTCGGTGCATGCAGATCGCCGTGGTTTCGCGGGTTTCGAGCGTGAGCTGGATCTGCTTGAGGAACGCCAGCCATGCGATGGTCGGGTGCTCGGCGAAGGCGTCTTCCGTGAGCGCGTCGATGTGTTCCATCGGGCGTTCGGTCTGCCAGCTAAGCACCTGCAGTGTTTCCTGGCAGCGCAGCCATGGTGAGGTTGCGAGGCGGGTTGGGTTGTAGCAGGCGAGTTCGCGGTTGAGTGCGAATGCCGCGGCCGCGCCTTTCGGAGTGATCGGCCGGTTCGCGTCGGTGCCTTTCCAGGATTTGCGCGATTCGGCCTTGGCATGACGCACGATCAGCAGATTCTGCGCGGTCGCGGCACCCTCCTGTACGCGGTCCACAAAAATGGCGAGGGTGTCTTTATCGGTGGAATGCGTGAGGATTTTACGTGCTTCACGTACGGAAACCCACACGATATCGTTGATTTCGCCTACATCTGCGCGATGCACAGGGCCGAATGCGTCAAGCAGATGTTCCGCATCATCTCCGGAAATCGGTTGCGCCATCCAATACAATGTGTGCTTGGTGTCGACGGTGCGATCGTGCGAATGCCGGGTTTTCTTGCCTTCTTCGGATAACGGATACTCGACTTCGCACAGATAAGGGCCGAGTGCAATGGAAACGCCTGTCTCCTCGCCGATTTCTCGTACTGCGGCATGACGATGCGATTCGCCTTGCTCGAGTTTGCCTTTCGGCCAGCTCCAGTCATCGTACTTTGGTCGATGCACGATGCACACTTCAATGTTGTTGAGTTGTTCTTTTGGAGATTTCTGTGCTGCGATTGCCGGATTTTCAGCGATTTCGCTGCCGGCTTTCCACCGCCATACAATACCCCCGGCGGCTTCTACGACGCGTCTCATGTTCTCGCTCATATCTTTCATTGTAAGTGGTAGGCGCGGTTATTGTTCATGATCGAGCAATGAAAATGGCCGATCCTGCAATTGCAAAATCGGCCATTTTCGCGGAACTTAGTGCCTTGCCGGTCGGCGCGTATGCTTCTTGATGAGATATTCCTGGGAATCGACCAGCGGGCGACCTTCCTCATCCTTCGCATGACGCACGTAGGTGCCGTCGGCTGCCATGTGCCACGAGGTGGTGGAATCGGCCATCTGCAGATCCACGTACTTGATCAGTTCATCGACCTGCTCCGGAGCGGTGATACGCACCAGCGCTTCGACTCGACGGTCGAGATTGCGGTGCATCAGATCGGCGGAACCGATCCACACTTCCGGACCTGCGGCCGGGCCTTCACCGATCTGTGGACCATCGGAGTTCGCGAATGCGTAGATACGGCTGTGTTCGAGGAAACGGCCCAGAATGGAACGCACGCGAATGTTCTCGGAAAGTCCCGGAACACCCGGCTTGAGTGCGCAGATGCCGCGTTCCACGATGTCGATCTTCACGCCGGCTTGGCTTGCACGGTACAGTGCGTCGATGGTCTTCTCGTCAACGATGGAGTTGACCTTGATCTTGATCCATGCTTCCTTGCCTGCGCGTGCGGCATCCTCTTCGCGGCGGATGCGCTGAATCAGGCCGGAACGTACGGTACGCGGCGCCACCAGCAGACGGTGGAAGCTCGACTTCGGAGCATAGCCGGACAGCTGGTTGAACAGGCGGGTCATATCCTGACCGACCACCGGGTCGCACGTCAGCAAGCCGAGATCGGTGTAAATACGGGCGGTCTTCGGGTTGTAGTTACCGGTGCCCACATGGCAGTAGCGGCGCAGGCCGTCGGCTTCCTGACGCACCACAAGGCTCAGCTTGCAGTGGGTCTTCAGTCCCACGATGCCGTACACCACGTGCACGCCTGCGCGTTCCAGCTTGCGTGCCCATGCGATGTTGGCGTCTTCGTCGAAGCGTGCCTTGATTTCGACCAGTGCCAGCACCTGCTTGCCCGCATGTGCCGCGTCGATGAGCGCGTCGATGATCGGGGAGTTGCTGGACGTACGGTACAACGTTTGCTTGATGGCGAGCACCTTCGGATCCGCCGCAGCCTGCGCTAGGAACGCCTGAACGGAGGTAGAGAACGAATCGTATGGGTGATGCAGGAGGATATCGCGTTCGCGAATCGCTGCAAAAATGTCTTGCGCGCGGGACGACTCCACCTCAGCAATCTGACGATTGGTGGTCGGCACGAACGAACGGTACTTCAAGTCCGGACGGTCGATGCCGCCAAGTTCGAAGAGCACGGTCGCATCGAGCGGTGCCGGCAGACGGTACACCTCATCGGCGCTGACGCGCAGCTGGTCGGCGAGCAGCTGGGAAAGGAACGGGCTGGTCTCGTCGGAAATCTCAAGACGGATCGGCGGTCCGAAACGACGGCGCAGCAGCTCCTTCTCCATGGCGTTGAGCAGGTTTTCTGCATCATCCTCTTCCACGTCGATATCTTCGTTACGGGTAACGCGGAAGGAACGTGCTTCCTTGATGATCATGCCCGGGAACAGGGATTCCAGGTGCGCGATGATCAGGTTCTCCATGGTGATGAAGCCGTAGCGCACGTTGGTGGCATCGTCGTCGGTCATGTCGTCGACGGGCACGAGACGGTTCAGGTTTCCAGGAATCTTCACTCGTGCGAAGTGGGACTTGCCGGAAGCTGGATTCTCCACGAGCACAGCGAGGTTGATGGAACCGCCGGAAATGTACGGGAACGGATGGGCCGGGTCCACGGCGAGCGGCGTCAGAACAGGGAATACCTGCTGACGGTAGTAGCGAGACAGGCGCTCCTGCTCGGCTGCGGTGAGCTTGTCCCAGCTCAGAAGCACGATCTGTTCCTTCGCCAGGTCGGGAAGAATGTGATCGATCATGTAGTGCGCGTGCTCGTCCTGCAGGCGGTGCGCCTGCTCGCTGATGGCGCGCAGCTGCTGCCTTGGGCTCAATCCGGAGGCTGCCGTCACGGCGATGCCGGTGTCGATGCGGCGCTTCAGGCCTGCGACGCGAACCATGAAGAACTCGTCGAGGTTGTTCGCGAAGATCGCGGCGAAGCTTGCGCGTTCAATGATCGGCAGGTCCTCGTCCTGAGCGAGTTCGAGGACGCGCTTGTTGAACTTCAGCCAGCTCAACTCGCGGTCGAAGAAGCGGTCGTTCGGCAACGGCTCTTCGCCGGCCTGAAGCTCACGCTTATCGTTTTTATCGGTCTCGGCGATATGCTCAGCTATCTGGCTGCGCAAGATCGCCTTTGAGGGTGCGTCAAAAATCTGTGCCATACTTTCCTACTTTATCCTTAAGTAGCGGGACATGCCGTCAAAAGCGTCAAAATTTAGCAGGAGTTAACATTCGTTCGTTCGTATACAAAATAAAGCGTCGACACGCCGTATTTTTGCAGCAAACGCACGCAATCAAACAAACACGCCGCGCGTTTCGCACATGATGAAACATTTTCGTGATTCTTGCGATCGCAAAGCAACAGTTGCGATAAATAGGGAACATCAGCCGATTTCGGTTTGCGATTGCCGGATTGCTGAGCATAATTACAAAGTACAAGAACAACTTAAGAGCAGAGCCCACAAAGAGTGTATGGCCAAGATAGGTCGTTACGTTGGACGGGCATTGGATAGACTTACCGTTACGACGATGTTGTTGTGCAGAGATTCTGCTTTTAAAGTTTCTTGCAAGGAAGGCCCGCTTCGGCGGGTCTTCCTTTTTGTTTAAGCGTGCTGGCATGTGTCCGTCCCGTTTTCCGAAGGGAATCGACAGACGTGGATACTTGATGCCCTGTGGATAGCTGTGGATGACACGCCGTGGTTGTGGATAACTAGCGTCCTCCGACCACAGGGCCGGTTCGGCTTGCGATGGTATGCATCGGGACTTTTCAATCGACGGTATGAGTAACGCAACGTCTTTTCCTAATATGCCTCCGGTACCACTGCCGTCGGGCGGACTGATGCCGGTCGCGAGCTCGGCCACATCGCGATCGGCACCTCCGGCGCAGCGCAGAACCGTCTCTCCGCAACGGTTCTATACGTCACCTGGATTAGTCCAAGGCGGAGCGACACCGGTCGGCGCGATGCCTGGAACGTACGGCATGGTTGCCGAGCGTGGCCGTACGGTGCGAGAACAGCGCTGCGATGTGAGCAATGTGGTAATCGTTGACTCCGTGGTGGCGGGAGTGGGAGCGAGCACCCTGGCGGCCATCTTGGCTCGTGAGCTGAACGAGCGTGGACTCAAATGCGTACTTGTCGATGCCGATCTGCAAGGCGGAGGCCTTGACGTGCTTCTCGGCGTGGAAAACGAGGACGGCTCGCGACTTGGGGAAATCAGTGCACCGCTTGGCACCATCGACGGCAAGGCGTTGCTGCGGGAGTTGCCAGTCTGGGATGGCGTACCACTGCTGTCCTGCGATCCCTGGAAAACCGAAAATCCGCAATCCTGGGAAGTGCAGGCATGCATTCGTGCGCTATCGCAGGTACGTAGCGCGGTCATCGTCGACATGGGGCAATGGAACGGACTGCAAGATCTGACAGAACTACGACAGGCCATCCGCATCACCGTGGTCGAAATGACGGTACTTGGCCTTGCCCGTGCCAAAGCGAACATGCAGTCGCAACGTAATCTAAGCGATCCAATCGGAGAATACGATGCCGCAACGCAGGAACGGGAGTTTCTTGTAGGCATGCAACCGCGCGGAACCATACGCGACCATGGTGTGACGGCGGTCGAGGAAGCGGCGGAATATCTCGACTGCGATATCACCGCGTTCATCACAACGGACGCCAAACTTTGTAGCGAACTGTTGGAAGGGCTCGGACTTCGCAAACCTAATCGTGCGAATGCAAAAGCCATCGCAACGCTGGCTGATCTCATTCAGGAGGCATTGGGAGAAAAGAGCGTCAACCATGGAACTCGGCCCGCTTAGCGACATCGCATCCGAACCGGGCGTCACCGACATTGCGGTGACCTGCGACGGCACCGTATGGGTGGATCGCGGCCAAGGGATGCGGCCGTACGCGTTGCGTGTGCCATTCGCCAATCCGCAAGCCATACGCGATTTCGCCGTACGATTGTGCTCGCAGCTCGGCAGAAGGCTCGACGACGCATGCCCGATAGCCGACGCCTCCACCGTGGAAGGCGTGCGCGTGCACGCGGTTATCGCACCGCTCGTTCCACAAGGCGCGGCCATCAGCATACGATTGCCGGACGCGGTTGCTCCCAGTCTGGAATCCTTGGCGAAAAACGGAATGTTTCCAAGCAAATGGATGCCTTTGCTGGAAGGATTCGTGGAACGCAAGGCTAGCGTGCTTGTGACCGGTGGCACCGGAGCTGGCAAAACCACTCTGCTCAAGGCAATGCTCATGCGGTGCGCGCCGGGGGAGCGCATCATCACTGTGGAAGAGGTGCGCGAACTTGGCATGCTCGACCACGACAATCGCGTGTCGCTGGTGACGAGAGACGCCAACATGGAGGGCAAAGGTGCCATAGGACTGTCGCAATTGATATGCGCGACATTGCGAATGCGACCTGATCGCATTGTGGTGGGCGAATGCCGAGGCGGAGAAATCGTGGACCTGTTGCGCGCGCTGAATTCCGGGCATCGCGGAGGTATGACCACCTTGCATGCCAACCAAGTAGCAGCGGTCCCTTCGCGACTGGTGGCATTGGGACTGCTTGCCGGGTTGAATCCGCAGGCTACTTCGGCGCTTGCTCAAGACGCATTTGACGTGGTGCTGCATGTGGGTCGGGTGGGAGGGCGTCGGCGCATCACGCAAATCGGGCGGCTCGAATTTGCGGAAGGCAAACTGCGTGGAAACCTGCTGTCCGGATGGAACGGCAGCCAAATGCGGGCCTCTCAGCAGTGGCCCGATTTCGTACGTGCATGGAGTCGTTGAATCGAGGTGGATGGATGGGAAGTCTTGGCGTTATCGCCGCGATATTGTTCGGCGTGGCCGTATGGCTATGGCCACGCCGAAACACATACGATGTAGGTGAACGAACGGGAGATGGTCCGGGGTGCGCAGTCGGTCGATGGAGTAAGGAACATGGCGGGAAGCAGGGATTGAACCCCGAAGGAATCGACGACTTGAATGCGTCGGCGAGCGCATTGCCCGCCATCGGATGTATGGCATGTGTGGCGTCTCTGCGAGCCTCCGTGCGTAGCGGAGCCACATTGGTGCAGGCGTTCGAAGAACTTGGAGGAACGCCGTTCGCCACGGCTGAACTCACCAGACTGCGCATAACCATGGTGATCCGCAGTCGATGCCCGCCCAACGAGCAATCCGGGAGATTCGGGCAATCCGGCCAAGTCGAACGGCTGAGCGGCGAGTTGTATGCGGCCTGCCAGCTGAGCCTGACGCTCGGATGCGAAACTGGCCGTTGCCTGCAGGCGGTGGCTGAATCATTGAAACGGCAACGATTATTGGATGATTTGCGTTCCAACGCGTTCGCCATGCCCAAGGCGACGGTGAAACTCCTGATGGCGTTGCCGCTGCTCACTGTGCTCTTGGGAGAAGGTATGGGCGCGCATTCATTGGCTTTCCTTGTTTCAGGTGTCAAAGGCTTGGCATGTCTCGGATTTGCTCTCTGTTGCTACACATTCGGACTTATCTGGATACGTGCGTTGATGCGGCAGGATGATATGAAAGGAGCCATGTGATGACTGGCTTATGGATGCTGACGGCGGTGGTGTGCGCGGCTGAGGCGATATGGCTGAAGCAGTGGAGGCCGGTTCGCGCGCCTTCTGACCTTGCGCTCGCCGAGCGAATGCGGGAACTTCCTCTGCCGTTGATATTGGAGATGCTCAGCGTCGCCATACGGCAGGGATCTTCCATTCCACGTGCGCTGATTGCCGTGGGAGATATTGTGGCAGGAGAATTCGGTGCGGGACTGCGATCGGCCGGAGAGCAGTTGAACAAAGGTGTTTCCTGGGATGATGCGTGGCCGGATCATGGCGATCTTGCGGTAGTGCGCGATGCGTTCGCCTCCTCATGGCATAGTGGCGCCTCTCCGGTGGAACGTTTGGAAACAGCCGTCGAACAATTGGATTGGGATGAGCGCGCGCAGATCGAACAGGCTGCGGCGAAATTGTCGGTTCGTTTGTTGTTGCCGACTGGATTGTGTTTTCTTCCCGCATTTGTTGCGGTTGGAATCATTCCGTCCGTCATGTCGTTTGTGCAATGACGATGTGCGCGTAACGATAGCGGAAAAGCGGGGAATATCGAGATCCGATAATTCACGAAGTTTTGTGGATAACTGTGGATGACACGCCAAGGGTGTGGATAACTTACGTCCTCCGACCACAACCCCGGAAAAACGCTCCCGCGAGCGTGATGATGCGCAACACTGGGTGCACTCGGCCGTCCGGCCGGGGTTGTTCGAACGAAAGGAACGCCATGAACAACGTAACGCCAATCAATGTCGATGGCTTGCCGGGCCTGATGGGCAGGGCAGGGCAACGGCTGCATGCCATGCGGGAACGGGCCGACAAGGCGATATGCCTGTTGGATGCGCGTATGCGCACGCTGACCGCCGAACCGGAAGAAGGCGCCGCCACCGCCGAATATGCGGTGGTGCTGGTTGCCGCCACCGGATTCGCAGCCGTTTTGGTGGGCATTATGAAATCCGATGCCATCAAAACGCTGCTGACCAACATCATCAAGAAAGCACTCAACGTCGGGTGACCCATGGTGAGGCAATGGTGGAAACGCCATGCCGATGATGCCGATGAGGGAGCGGCCACCGCGGAATTCGCGGTGGTGCTCCCCTGCGTGGCGGCGGTGGCGATTTTGGTGTTGTGTCTGGGGCGCGCATCCGTGGTGTCGATGAACTGCCAGGATGCGGCCGCGGCCGGTGCGCGGGCCTTCGCGGTTGATGATGCCGGCGGCGAATCGAAAGCAAGGGCTGCCGCTGTGGCTGCGGCCGGCGATTCGGCGACAGTACGGTTTGACCGTGGTGCGGATTTCGTCACCGTTACGGTGCAATGCCCTGTAATACCTGACCCAACCGGTGTACTTCCCGCACGAGTCACAGGCAAAGCGACCCGCTACTTCTAGCGCCTCGCCTTGTGTCTGCGTGATGCGGGGCTGCTGGGGTGTGGGCTATACGTGGGTCTTCGGTGTCGAAAACTTGCAAGCACGACATGCGAAACATGCCGTGAAACACTGCTGGAGAGCGTCCGATGGATGCGAATCAGAAAGGAATGTATGATGTGAAACGCTTTGTGAAACATTGGTTTGCTTGGATTCGCCGATCCGATGAAGGTTCGGGAACCATATCCGGTGTGGCGCTGATCGCGGTGGCGGCCATAATGCTGAGTGCGGTCGCGTCGGCAGGCAATCTGTTGCTTTGCCTGCATCACGCGCAGAATGCGGCCGACCTAGCGTCGGTGGCGGCGGCCAACGCGCTATATGGAGGCTCTGCCGACCCCTGTTACGTGGCGGAACGTACCATTTCCGGTAATAATGCGACGATCGGATCCTGCACGATAGAAGGTGAGGATGTGTTGATCGAAGCGCAGGTCGGTACGCAAGTGCCATTCGTATCCCACGTCAGCAAGCGGTCGAGAGCGGGACCGATCGTCTGCGAATAAGTATCGCCTGGAAAAGCGTCTCATGGCGGAAAATCGTCACGCAAAACGTGGTCATCTGTCTGGAAAGCCGTTCATATGTGGCGTGTGGCGCGAATTGCGATTATCGTACTGAAGTATGAGCGAAACGTCCTGTGTGAATGCGACCGTTGCCGTTGTCGGCAATCCGACGTCGAACAAAGGCAAGGGCGCTGAAGTCGGCAATCAGGTGATCGGTCTGCTGCGGGAAGCCGGGCGCAAGCATGGCTTCAACGTTATCGATGCAACCGGTGAGAGTTTTGAAGGCTCTTTGCTGAACGCCAGAAACCGTAGAGACGAATATGACTACTTGGTGGTGGTCGGCGGTGACGGCATGATTGCGCTCGGCGCCAATGCCGTGGGCTGCTCCGGCAAGCCGCTTGGCATAGTGGCGACGGGTTCTGGCAACGATTTTGCGCGTGGACTTGAACTGCCGGTCAATCGTGTGGAAACCGCTGTCGATGGCATTGTCGGCGCGATTGTTCGCGGCACGCATATTGACGTCGATATGGGCTTAGCCACGTCGTTGCAGGGTGGATATGCCGTCGATTCCAGCACCGGTGATGAGTTGGTCGGAGATTCGGATGTGCCATTGCATCCGGCGGTCAATCGCTTCTATGCGGGCATGCTCTCGTGCGGTTTGGATGCGAGCATCAACGACCGTGCGAACCACTCGCGTTTGCCGAACGGTTCGTTGCGTTATTTCGCGGCCGTGCTTGTGGAATTGACTCATATGAAGCAGTACGGGTACCACGTCAAAGCCACGTTGGCCGATGGCACGGTGGAAGAGAAAGACATTATCTCGCCGCTGCTCACGGTGGCAAATTCGCGGCATATCGGTGGTGGCATTGAGATTTCGCCGTATTCGCGGTTCTCTGATGGCTTGCTTGATTTGATATGGCTCGACCATGTGCCCAATGTCGCCGAATGCGCGGATGCGGTGGCGCGCGCCTACAGCGGCAAGATCCTCGGATGCAAAGTGTTTGGCTGGAAGCGTGTGCGCGATATCGAAATCACCCGCGCGCAAGAGGGTGACGAGCCGCCGGTCTTGATGGCGGACGGCGAATATGTTGGTCGCCTGCCTGTCAAGGTCGTGGCCCAGGGGCGTGCGTTGCGTGTGCTCGTGCCGCCGGCCGTGATGGAAAGCCAAGCTTCCAATACCGAGGAAAAAGTGCTGGAAATCATCAAACGAGACCATCGCGACCCGATTACCGGCGAATTTCTTCAGTGATCTTCAGCGACGTGCGGTGATCTGCAGTGTGACAGCAGCCAGCGTGTGCTGTTGCGTGACATCAAATATGTCGTAAGTTATTTCTTGTCGATAATAGAAATCCGATATTCGTGAGAATTGCATCTTACGAATACCGGATTTTCTGTAATTAGCGAATGGCGTAATTAGCGAATGCTGTAACTAGCGAATGCTGTAACTAGCGAATGCTGTAACTAGCGAACGCGGATTGGGATTAGGCGGCGACTTTTTGGCGGGCGATGGCCTGCTCGTAGTCGCGGGTGCCCTTGAAGACTTCCTGCAGCCACGGGTTGACGTGCTGCTTCTTCGCACGGTACAGGATGTAGCCGAGTGCGAGCACGTTGGCCACGAGTGCGATGATCGACACGGTCAGATTCACGTTCGGATTGTTCACCGACTGCACGGCGAACTTGGACTCATCCTGGAACATGGGGAACACTTGCGCGAACATGCACCAGATGGCGAGCGTGTTGGCGCGGTTCTGAATCCAGCCGCCCTTGTTCCAGAAGAAGTTTGCCACGGTCGGGGCGAGCAGCAGCGCGAGGCCGCAGTACCAGGAGTGGGTTGGCAGGCAGTTGTAGGTGTAGCAGAAGTTCCAAATATCGTATGCGACGATGAACACCCAGGTCATGTCGGGCCAAAGCATGTCCTGCTTCTTCTTCGACACGTAAATGCCGAACCAGCCGGTCATGCAGGCGATGTTGATCAGGCCGGCAACGCCGTTGAACACGTTGTGCCAGCCGCCATACAGCGTCACGCCTTCGGTGGAAACCCACGTGGTACCCCAGGCGCGAATGGCGGATTCGAAGTCGGAGACCACGGCGATGAGAATGTTGATGGCCACGATCACGAACGGGAAGCATTTGAACCACTCGGACTTGCCGATCTTGCCCCACTTGTATTTGAGCGCCATAAAGCCGATGCAGCCCGCGGTGGCAGCATACAGTTTGGCATAGTGGAACCAGCTGGTCATATGAACGTAGGTCGGGTTGTTGAGCGCCCACTCGGCGCCCATAGCGGCGGCCGCGTAAATGGTGATGAAGTAGATGGTCAGAATGGCCGGCACGATCAGGAACGCGACCATGCCACCGGTTTTGGTGCGGCGGGCCAGCTCATTGGCACCGATGAGGCAGCAGAATACGAGGATCCAGCCGATCCACTGGTATACGGCGGTGTCGCCATAGACTTGGAACAACATCGCTTTTCCTTTCTCTCGACACGCATGTGCGCGCGGGTTGATTCCGCGTTTACATGTATTCGTTCAGGTGCAGCGTCTGCGCTGCGACCTGTCTGATGACGGTGTCTTCAATGTCTGGGTGCAGTCTGATCAGCGAAATCAGTCCAACGATGAGCGTGTAGAACGTCTCATGTTCGTTGGAGATGGGCATGCCATGCAGTTTTTCGAAATCACGTACGGTTGAACTGCAGATGTATTCCGCAATGCGATCGGCCACGAGGTCGATGAATTTGATGTACAGTCCCGCGTTGCCGTCTTCGATCATGCGCTGGCTGAACGGTCCCTCATCGGCGATGAGGGACCGGGTCAGTCGCACCACGTCGTCGAGCGCTTTCGAAATATTGCCGACTTCGCGATTCGCGTTCCACTCTTCCAAGTGTGTGATGACTTCGTCGATAACGTCGTCGAGTACGGCGTCCGCGACTTGGTCCTTGTCTTGGAAATAGTGATAGAAGAGAGATCTGGTCATGCCGACGCGACTTGCGATATCGCTGATAGTGACTTTAGAAAAGCCCTTTTCCAGGCAAAGTTCGCGGGCTGCGCGCACGATTTGCGCACGGCGTGCGTCTCCGACTGTCATCGCGGAAGCGTTGTGCTGTCCGTCCATGGCTCTCTCCTTCGCTTGAGTGGCGTCTCTCACCTACGCGACACGTTGACACTCTGTCAATTTCTTGACTGTCCTCAGTCTAGACCTGAAATTGACGCTCTGTCAATCTTGAAATGTCGGTGTCGTTGTATCCAGCTTAAACTCCATCGTCAGCCTTTTCTTTCGGGACACGCGCCCACACCTGCGCGAGTATGCGGTTCGACGGTTTTCGGCGCCCGCACGTGTCGTAATTAATCGGTAGCCTAGTGGCACTACTGCGGAAGGAATTGCGATGGCACTGGCACTCTATAGAAGGTATCGTCCCGACACGTTCGACGGCGTGATCGGTCAGAACCAGGTCACGGTTCCGCTGATGCGCGCGCTCGACGAGAACAAGCTCACGCATGCCTACCTGTTCTCCGGCCCGCGCGGTTGTGGCAAAACCAGTTCCGCTCGCATTCTTGCGCGATGCGTCAACTGTGCGAAAGGTCCGACCTCGCATCCGTGCGGCGAATGTGAAAGCTGCAAGGATCTCGCCACGGGTGGCCCCGGTTCCATCGATGTGGTGGAAATCGACGCGGCCTCGCATAACGGCGTGGACGACGCCCGCGAACTGCGTGAGCGCGCTGGTTTCGCGCCGGCCCGCGACCGCTACAAGATCTTCATTCTCGACGAGGCCCACATGGTCACGCCGCAAGGCTTCAACGCGCTGCTGAAAATCGTGGAGGAGCCGCCGGAGCATGTGATGTTCATCTTCGCCACCACCGAACCAGACAAGGTGATCGGCACCATCCGCTCGCGCACCCACCATTACCCGTTCCGCTTGGTGCCGAAGGAGGTCATGGGACCGTACCTCGAGCAGATCTGCGAAGACGAGCATATCGAGGCCGAGCCGGGCGTTCTACGTCTTGCCATGCGTGCCGGCGGCGGTTCCGTACGAGACACACTTTCCGTGCTTGACCAGCTCATGGTTGGTGCGGTTGACGGCGGCATCGCATACGATTCCGCGGTTGCGTTGCTCGGTTTCACGCCCGACGCCCTGATTGGTGAGGCCGTCGACGCCGTTGCCGACAAAAACGGCGAAGCACTGTATGGCGTGATTCAGAAGGTTGTGGTCGGCGGTTTCGATCCCCGTCGATTCGTTGAGGATTTGCTTGCCCGGGTGCGCGATTTGCTGGTGCTCACGTTGGGTGGAGCGCGCGCGGAAAGCGTGCTTTCCGACGATGCGGCCGCCGAGAACGTGGATGATTTGCGTCGTCAGGCTTCCGCTTTGGGATTATCCGCGTTGACGCAGATGGCTGACACGATCAATGCGACGCTTGCCAATATGACCGGTGCGATTTCGCCGCGCATGCGACTGGAATTGCTTGCCGCGCGCTTGCTGGCCGGGCGTGAGGAAGGGGTGGCTGCCGTTGCGTCATCTTCCGGTATGCCTGATTTTGCTGGCGATTCCGAGGCTTCTGCCGCTGCAGAATCGCTGCGTGGATCCATGACCGGCTCGCGTCGCCGTGCGGCGAGACGTACCGCCGGCGTTCAGCCACAGGATTCCGCATCGGCAATTGATGCTCCTTCCGCGCCTGTGAAACCGGCAGTGCAGCCGTCTGCGGCGCCGATGAATCCCGCCGACGCCGTCGCTTCCGGTGTGGCTTCCATGCTTGCGGATGTTCAGCAGGCGATGAATGCGACGTCTTCCGTCGCGGCCGCTGCACCTGCCGCGGCCCCGGCGCCTGCGGCAACTTCCATACCTGCTCCAGTACATGACGACCGCACCCCCGACCAGAAGTGGGATGCTTTGGTGGCCGCACTTCCTGAGGATGTGCGCGGTTATGTGAACCGAGAAAAAGTGCCTCGTGTGCTGTTGCGTGGTGACAGCTTGTGGATCAAATTCGACAAGGCGCTCAGCAAATACGCGTTCGCCAAGGGCGTGGCGAAGGAGTCGGTGGATGGAACCACCGAAGTGGTGAAAATCGTCCGCGCCGAAGTGCATAAGGTGTTCGGCCCGAATGTCACGCTTGCCCCCGCCAAAAAGCTGGCGGACGGTTCCGAATCGGTGCCGTGGAGCAAGCTTAGTCCGGAAGAGCAAAGCAAGATCAACGTGCAGCTGGCGCAGGAGCGACTCAAATCCGCAACACTGCTGACGGCGAATCTTGGCACCGCCGCAAGTCTTGAATCCTCCGGCAAAGAACCGGCAGACGAGGGCGCGCAGAAAACCGAGAATGGCGGTAATGCAGAGGATTCTAACGATGAGGAGGGTCACCGAGCCGTTGCGGATGCAACCGCCGAAAACGATCCATGGGCGGTCTCACAGCAGACCGCAGTAGTCCCATCGCAACTGGATGACGATCCGTGGGCCGTGCCAGCGCAACAGGTGCAACCGCAATCGGTGATCGCAAGCGGCGTCAACGACGTGAAAGCGCCGGAGCAACACGTGAAACATGTGGCCGTTCCCGATACCAGTGATAATGTCGATCCGTGGGCCGTGCCAGCGCCGGTACCGCAGCAGCCGCCGGTGGACGACGATCCTTGGGGTGCCCCCATGCCAGTTCAGGCAGGGCCGGCGGACGCTATGCCCGTGTCAACGGAATCTGAAACGGCCTCCAAGCATGCCAATCATCAGCATCGCGCACCTCGGCAGGAAGCGGCGTCTCAGCAAAACCAGCCGAACGCCGACCCATGGAGCCAACAGTTCTCCACGCCTGCGCAGCCAACACCGCAGGTCGCCGCGGAAGATGACGAATATTCCATGAGCGACGAATCGATCGGAGCATCCAACGCGTTAAGCGTTGACGATTTGACACGACTATTCGAAGTGAAAAAAGTCGAGGATTTCGGCCCCGACGACGCCAAAAACCCGCGCAACATGCAGCAGAAGAAGAATCTCGACGATTAGCGGCACAATCGCGAATCCTACGGGAATGACCGCGAATCTTACGGCAACCAAGGAAAGGTGAACCATGGCACTGGCCTATGACGGCGCCATCCAACGACTGATCGACGCATTCGCGCACCTGCCCGGCATCGGGCCGAAAGGCGCGCAACGCATCGCCTTCTACCTGCTCAACGCACCCGACGAGGAATCGCAGACCCTGATCGACGCCATCACCGAAGTCAAGGAAAAAATACGATTCTGCGATGTTTGCGGCAACGTGTGCGAAACCAGTCCATGCCCGATCTGCGTCGATCCGCGCCGCGACCATAGCGTGATTTGCGTGGTCGAAGAACCGAAAGACGTGATGAGCATCGAACGCACACGCGAATATCGCGGCCTATACCACGTGCTCGGCGGCGTCATCAATCCGATGGCCAACGTGCAGCCAAGCGACCTCAACATCGCCAAACTCATCGAACGGCTCAAAGACAGCGAAGTCACCGAAGTGATTCTCGCGCTCAATCCGAACGTGGAAGGCGAGGCGACCACCAGTTTCCTTTCGCAGCTGCTGTCGCAAACCGACATCAAGGTCACGCGCTTGGCGAGCGGTCTGCCGGTCGGCGGCGACCTCGAATATGCCGACGAAATCACGCTCGGACGTGCGTTGGCCGGGCGTCGTGCGGTCTGACATCACATTCGCCACATGCGTTACATATGCCGGCATATGCTGGCGGCTATTGGCGATTGCTGGCGATTGCGTAGGCGTTGCGCAGGCGATTCGCCAAAGATTTCGTGCGAAACTCACGCTGAAGAATCGTACGAAACTCACGCCGGAATATTGCGTGGATTTCATGTATTGTTCCGCATGTTGAGCATGTATTGTTTCGCATGTTGGGCGTGCAGGGGCTTGACAAATCGGATTTTTCCTATAATCGACCAGCCTGCCTAGAATGGTTGGCAGACAACACATTGAAGAAGATTGGATAAGTTGTGGCTCTCATCGTGCAGAAATTTGGCGGCTCTTCCGTAGCCGACCCAGAGTCGATCAAGCGCGTGGCCCGACGCATCATCGAAACGAAGAACGCCGGCAATGACGTGGCCGTGGTGGTCTCCGCAATGGGAGACACCACCGACGACCTGATCGATCAGGCGCTCAGTATCGACTCCAACCCGCCGGCACGCGAGATGGACATGCTGATGACCGCAGGCGAGCGTATTTCGATGAGTTTGCTCGCAATGGCAATTCATGCGGCCGGCTCTCACGCCTACTCCTTCACCGGTTCCCAGGCTGGTTTCATGACCGACGCCCAGTTCGGTACCGCACATATCAAGGCCGTGAAGCCTGACCGCGTGCGTCGTGCTCTCAACAAGGGCTCCGTGGCCATTGTGGCTGGCTTCCAAGGCGTGAACGAGGGCGGCGACGCCACCACGCTCGGCCGAGGTGGGTCCGATACCTCCGCAGTGGCTTTGGCTGTGGCGCTGGACGCCGACGTATGTGAGATCTACACCGACGTCGATGGCGTGTTCACCGCCGATCCGCGCATTGTACCGACCGCACGCCGTATTCCCGTCATCGACTATGAGTCGATGCTGGAAATGTCGTCCTGCGGTTCCAAGGTGCTTGCCCTGCGTTGCGTGGAATACGCGCAGCGATTCAACATGCCGTTGCATGTGCGCAGCTCCTTCTCCCACCGTAGCGGCACGCTGATCGTGCCGGAAGGTGTCGATCCGCGCACATTGCCGAACATCTGAGATATCTGAGATTCGCATTCGGCAATCGCGAGACATCGCAGGCAATCGCAAGAAAATCAAGACTTTACGAACAAAGGTAAGAACATGAGCGAAAACAACAGCCAGTCCTTGGGTGACCTGTTCCCCGATCTTGGACCGGAAGTCCCGATCATTTCCGGCGTTGCGCACGACAACACCGAATCGCTGGCCACCGTGCGCCGTGTGCCGAACGAGCCGGGCATGGCCGCCAAGGTGTTCACGATGCTGGCTGAGGCCGGCGTGAACGTCGACATGATCGTGCAGGCCTCCGCTTCCACCGGCACCGCCGACATTTCCTTCACTGTGCCCGGTTCCGCCGCGGCCAAGGTGCAGGAAGTGTTGCAGGAGAAGCAGGACGAACTGGGCTACCAGTCCTTCGACATTGACGCCAACGTGGGCAAGGTGGCCGTGGTGGGCGTGGGTATGAAGACCCACTCCGGCTTGGCTGCCAAGTTCTTCAATGCGCTGAGCGACAAGGGCGTGAATGTGCTGATGATCTCCACGTCCGAAATCCGCATCGCTGCGCTGGTTCCGCTCGAGCAGTTGCAGGACGCCGTCCGCGCGCTGCACACCGCCTACGGCTTGGACACCGATCAGGTGGAAGCCGTGGTGTACGGCGGCACCGGTCGCTGACGCAATAGCACGTAATATCAATCGCAAGAAAGACTTGACTGGATTGCCTTAGGCATCTCAGTCAAGTCTTTTTGTATTCCCATATCTGTTTTACAGATATTTTTTGCAGATAATCTGCAAATAAAAAAGCGGAGGATTGCTGAATAATCAACAATCCTCCGCAATATTATGTTCTGCAGAAATCAGATATCACAATGTGCAATCATGCATGATCATGCGTAACTGCAGAACATATGCAGATCGTTATCACTTCTTGGTGATGTAGCCGAGTGCCTTCAGCATTTCGGCGCTTTCCAAAGCGCCGCCGGCAGCGCCGCGCAAAGTGTTGTGAGCGAGCCCCACGAACTTCCAATCGAAAATGGAATCCTCACGCAGACGGCCGATGGAAACACCCATGCCACCCTCGTAATCCACGTCCTTCTTGACCTGCGGGCGATCATCGTCGGTCAGGTACTGGATGAACTGCTTCGGTGCATGCGGCAAGCCAAGCTCGGAAGCCTTGCTTGTGTAGTTGACCAGGCGATCGATGAGCTCTTCCTTGGTCGGGTTCTTGCCGAAGTTGATGAACACGGTGGCGGTGTGACCGTTGAGCACAGGCACGCGAATGCACTGCGACGTGATCTTCAACGGGCCGTCGAACGGCACGATCTCGCCCTTTTCCTCATCGACGTGACCGAACACCTTCAGCGGTTCCTTCTCGGACTTCTCCTCTTCGCCAGAGATGAACGGAATGATGTTGCCCAGCATTTCAGGCCAGTCGTTGAACGTCTTGCCAGCGCCGGAGATGGCCTGATAGGTGCTCACGATAACCTCGCGCGGCTCGAATTCCTTCCAAGCGGCGAGCGCCGGAGTGTAGGCCTGGATGGAGCAGTTTGGCTTGACGGCGATGAAGCCGTGCGTGGTGCCGAGACGCTTGCGCTGGTGCTCGATCACCTCATAATGCTCCGGGTTGATTTCTGGCACGACCATCGGCACGTCCGGAGTCCAGCGGTGGGCGCTGTTGTTCGATACGACCGGCGTTTCGGTTTTCGCGTATTCCTCTTCGATGGCGCGGATCTCGGCCTTCGGCATGTTCACTGCGGAGAACACGAAATCGACGTTCTTGACCACGTCTTCCACGTCAGCCACGTTCTTGACGACCATGTTCTTCACGAATTCCGGCATCGGCGTTTCCATCTTCCAGCGACCGCCGATGGCCTCTTCGTAGGTCTTGCCGGCGCTGTGCGCGGACGCGGCAAGGGTGACCAATTCGAACCACGGATGGTTTTCGAGCAGCGTGACGAAGCGCTGTCCGACCATGCCCGTAGCTCCGAGAATGCCGACCTTAATCTTTTCGGACATAACAACCTCTCGCTTATGCTGGAACGGTTTCGTATGATTTCACGCTTGAGGTCGACCAGCCGGCCCAAACGACTCCGTGGGCGGCCACACGCGTTGTTTAATCTTACGAAATCCGCGGAACAAGCAGGTTCTCCTATCCGTATGCTGGTCTGTTTCGCGTTCTATACGTTCTTGTGCTCAGCTCGCGGAACATAGGGGCGAGCCAGGATGCCGTGAAGAGCTCTCTTGCAGTGATTCAGCATTTTTGCTTCCGTGACGTTCCCGGTTCGGGCAGTATGTTTGTCAGATTGGTGTGATGCGGTTGACTGATTGTCCGTGCTGATGCGTCTGTCTGCACAAATTTCGGTGCGCGGTCTGCGAGGCTTTTCGTGCTTTGGACGTATCGCTCGCGTACACTGGAAGCCATGTCGAAGGCATCAGAAGAAGCGCAAAAGCAGTTGGATCGTATCGTGGCGTTGGGCTACCCGGATGTGGCCGATATGTCGGCCGCCGCGTTCCGTGCTTTGGCGCGCCCGCTCATCCGTGCGTTGGAGGATTCCGATTTGGGCACGCAGATTCTGTTGGTGCCTACGCGCGAGTTGGTTTCCCCGGAATCGTTGATCGCGCGTACGTCGATCAATCGCATGGCTGGTTTCACCACGATGCCTCCGCGCGATATTGCCAGTTTTCTTCCGCAGGATGGTTTCGAACCGCCGGAAGGCCCGTTTTACTTGGTGATCGAGCCGCATACGGGAACTTGCTACATCAATCGCGAGCCCGATGTTGCGCGCAAGCTGATCGATTCCGACGAGCGTTTGCCTCTCACGTTGGAAGAGGGGCTTGCGATTGCCACGCAGCATCCGGAATGGTTGTTGGAGGAGAACGGGTTTAATTTGTTGGGATCGCGTTCCGCGGATGGTCGTGTGCCGAGTATTTGGATGAGTCAGAATGCGCCTCGATTGGGTGCGGTATGGCCGAATTCCCGTCATACTTGGCTTGGCAACGCGTTTTGTGCGTCTCGTCGCGGCGTCAGTCTGTTCCATTGATGTTCCGCTGATATTTCGCAGATTTTCCACAGATTTTCTGCATTCCACAGATTGTCGATTGTCCGACTGTTGCGACGGCCATGCCTTGCGGCGGTCGCGCCTAGCGCTTGAACAGTTTGGCGATGGCGTGGCCGGCTGCGGCGCACATCACCGATCCGACGCCCAGCAGTGTGGCCGTGACCTGTGGACGGCGCAGTTCGTTGCGGATGCCGACCAGATCGGTCACGCAATGGTCTTCGAAGAACACGCGCAGTTCGTTGCTGGAATAACGTCCGACCAAATCGCCCCACGTGAGCATGCACGTCACGTAGCTGACCGGATTGTTTTCGCGGAATTCGAACAGACGAATGCCGCGCAGTCGCGATTTCGGCCCATAGCATTCGAAGCCGCAGGTCGGCGCGTACCCAAGATCGATGTCGTGCACGTGCCCGACGAACGCGTTCTTATGGTCATGCCCGCAGAACAGCGCGAAATAGCCGCCCGCATCGCGCAATGCCTGCACTTCGCCAACGTTCTCATCCGCACAGCCGATCGCCTCGCCAAGCCTCGAGCCAGGTCTGCACACGTCACGATCCAACACATAGCAATGCCCTGCGAACGTTCGCGCACCCTCCACCGCATTCGGCGTGTATGCGGGCACTTCGCGCAGGCAGTCGTAGAATTCCTGCGGCGGAATATGCTGGAATGCGATAGCCGGAACCGCGCGACCATCGCCGTTGCGCCGTCCCAGCTCGCGTTGCACTTGCTTCAGCCATTCGATCGCTTCCGGCGAAGGTGTGCCGTAGCCGTCGGAATCGGCCAAATCCCAGCCGCGTGAATTCGACGCATATTTTGCGTAGGATGTCAGCGATTCTCGTCCGCCGGCAGTATTGCCAACAGTATTGCCGGATTTATCAGTATCTCCAACACGCTCGCAACCGTCAGAAATGCTGCAATCGCCGTCAAACGCATTATCCGCATAATCGCCGGAATTCACCATCATCACGCTCATCGCAATGCGCTTTGAACCATCGGAAGCTTCGATCGGAATCGCGAATGTGCCTGGTTCGAGCGCCAAAGGAGACGACCCGGCGACGGGGTTTATGCAACCGGAAAACTCGCGGTAGATGTCATCCTGCTCGTCTGCGAGAATGCCGCATTGGAAATCGTGGTTGCCGTAGGTTGCCGCGAAGGGGATTCGCGCTTCCAATGCAGGTCCAAGGAATGCTGCGAACGTGTCTCGTACTTTCTGCCGTGTGTCATCGAGTATGGTCGCGGCGGTCGCGCGATTGATGGATTGTGCCCATGATTCAAGCTTGTTGGCGGATCCGTTGAGACCGTCGCGCTTGTTGCGTTTCACGAGTTTCGGCGAGTCGGTGCCGATGCCGTCAATCATCCAACTGTCGTCGGTAGGGGGATATTCGCGCAATGCTTTGGCGAGAGGGTGTCGTTTGATGCCGCGCAGTTTCGCTTCGATTTTAGTGACGATGCGCACGCGCGTGCCCGGCTGCTCTCCGCGGCGTCGCAGGAACGTGTCGATGTACGCGGGGTCGTATCCGCGAATCTGGTCGCCGGTGAAGACGATCAGATTGGGATGCGTTTTCTTGATAGCGGCTTCGATGAGACGGATCGTGTCTTTGCGTACGTTTGGTCCGTCCTGAATATCGGCCATCTGCAGCACACGGAAGGTGCCGTCGCTGTTGAATCGCAAGGTCATGATGCTCACTGTAATGCGCGAAATCTGGATATGGGGTGAAAAAGAGACGAAAATCGCGGTCTGCCCGTCATATGGCGGAATGACGGCGATATATGGGATTGGTTGTCGCTACTATGGGCGGCAGTGCAGATAGGTAACATGCACGTAACAATGTGGGTCGGCAGAAGGCTTGCCCAGCTTTACAGATAAGGAGGAGTGATGGGTCAGGATCAATCTTCAGTGTTTGATCTCGCGGCAGTCGCCGCGGCGTCCAACGGAGGGAACAACGACCCGCTGCTGCCTCCGGCGCGTTATATTGGAGCTCCGCAAAAGCCCAGCAAGATGCCGTACAACAAGTACGTCGCATACGATAAGCAGGTGCCATTTGATTACCCGGAGCGTACGTGGCCGGGTAAGCGACTGCAGCGTGCACCGCGTTGGTGTTCCGTCGATCTTCGTGACGGCAACCAGGCCCTCGTCAACCCGATGGATTCCGAGCGCAAGTTGCGTTTCTGGAATCTGCTGGTGTCGTTGGGCTTCAAGGAGATCGAGGTCGGCTTCCCGTCGGCTTCCGAAACCGATTACGATTTCATCCGTATGCTGATCGAGCGTGAGCTCATTCCTGATGACGTTACGATCGTGGTGCTGACGCAGGCTCGCGAGCACCTGATTCGCAAGACTTACGAGTGCCTGAAGGGTGCCAAGCGTGCCGTCGTGCACTTCTATAACTCCGTGTCCGTGCTACAGCGCGAGGTCGTGTTCCGTAAGGATAAGGCCGGCATCAAGAAGCTTGCCACCGACGCGGCCACCCTGTGCAAGGAGCTTGAGGGCGAGGCCGAGGGCATCGACCTGTATTACGAGTATTCTCCGGAATCCTTCACCGGTACCGAACCGGAGTACGCCGTCGAGGTGTGCAATGCGGTGATCGACGTGATCAAGCCGACTCCTGAGCATCCGATGATCATCAATCTGCCGGCAACGGTGGAAATGACAACGCCGAACGTGTTTGCCGACCAAGTGGAATACATGTCGAACAATCTGGTGCCGCGCGACGCCGTGGTGCTGTCGCTGCACCCGCACAACGACGAGGGCATGGGCGTTGCCGCCACCGAGCTGGCCGTGCTGGCCGGCGCTGACCGCGTTGAAGGCTGCCTGCTGGGCAACGGCGAGCGTACCGGCAACGTCGATTTGGTCACCCTTGGCCTGAACTTCCTGACCCAGGGCATCGATCCGCAGATCGATTATTCCAACGTTCCTGAGATTCGCAAGACTGTTGAGTACTGCAACCAGCTGAAGATTTCCGAGCGTCACCCGTATGCCGGCAATTTCGTGTTCACCGCCTTCTCCGGCTCTCATCAGGATGCCATTAAGAAGGGTCTTGAGGCTCGTCAGGTGGCCGCCGATCGTGCCGGTGCCGATTTGGACAGCTTCGTGTGGCTGGTGCCGTACCTGCCGATCGATCCGAAGGATATCGGCCGCACGTACGAGGCCATCATCCGCGTGAACTCCCAGTCCGGCAAGGGCGGCATGGCCTACCTGCTGAAGACCAACCACAATCTTGATCTGCCGAAGCGTCTGCAGGTCGAGTTCGACAAGGTTGTGCAGGCGTACGCCGATGAGACCAAGAAGGAAGTCAAGGACGAGGATATTTGGCGTCTGTTCAAGGACGAGTATCTGCCGGTCGAAGAGTCCGGCGCTACTGCGGCTGGTGCCGTGGTCGGCGACAGCAAGGACGAGTCCCTCGAGCAGTGGGGCCGTCTGAAGCTGCTGAAGGTGTCGGTGTCTTCCGGTGAAGATGGTTCCGATACCGTGCTGAAGGCCAGGATTCTTGACCGTGGCGTGAACGTCGGCGTTGATGAGCCGGTGGAGCGTGAGGTTTCCGGCATGGGCAACGGCCCGCTTGCCGCTTTCCTGAACGCGCTGAGCAACTTCGGCATCGAGGCTTCCGTGATGGATTACGTGGAGCATACCATGTCCGTCGGCACCGACGCCATGGCCGCCTCCTACGTGGAATGCCAGATCGGTGAGGAAGACAACACGAGCATCGTGTGGGGCGTCGGCATTGACACGTCCATCGTCACCAGCTCGCTGAAGGCCATTATTTCGGCCATCAACCGTTCCGAGCGCTGATTTCCGCGGTTTTTCGGTTCTTGTAGCTGAAGGGCTTGTGATGTACTTGCGAGTACGTCACAAGCCCTTTGCTTTTTGATTTCATAGGATTCCCGAGTTTCCGGATTTTCCAGTTTTTCCGGATTATTCGGAAACTCGGAAATTCAGGATTGCGATCCCCAAATGCAGACATTGTTGCCGATTGCGGAGAACGTCATGACCGGCTTGCCGTCGATCTCGCGGGGGAGTGTTGCGAACCGTGCAATGTAGGTCACGTCGTCCAATCGGATTTCCGCGTCGCTTGCGCAACAGTTGAATCCGTTCACGGCGCCGGAAAGCGGTTTCCACGATCCGCAGGTGATCGGCCCGTCCGTCGACCTCGGCAGATTCGCGTCGGGAGTATCGAAGAAACTTACGATTTCACCCCGGGTGATCCGCCCGTCCTCATGGAACGTATATCGTGTCGGACGATTGATGCCAACGTACGTGCCATCATCCTCTTGCTTGCCGTTGAAGAACGTATGCTGATCATGCAGTACAACGTTGTAATCGCCTGTGATATCGGCAATGCCGGTCGGCGCGACGGCAACGGAACCGCGGTATTCGTACGGTGCCGCAACCAGCCAGCCGTCGGAAGTTGGCAGTAATTCGCGTACGTGAGATTCGTAATCTTCATCATCGCCTTCGCTAAAGCGTTCCGCGAAACGGGTGTGGTAGACGAGGAACATGCGACCGTCCTTCGACCGACGAATGGCGGAATTATGCCCCTGCGAGACTTCGACATCGGCAAGTTCTGCCGGACCGCCATCCCACTGTACGGAAGACGTCAATCGAATGCCGGTGCCGCGCTCCTGATTGTCGGGAATCTCACCGTACGAAATCGCGGGATTGCCGTTCTGGTCCACGTACGGGCCAAGCAGCGATTTTGAACGGAACAGACGAATCTGATATCCGCCGGTGCGCCCAAGCCAGCCGTACGACATGAACAGATACCACCATCCGTTTTCACGAATGAAGTACGATCCTTCGCCGGAATTCCAGTAGCCTCCGGCCACTTTCACGCCGTAATAAGGATCGGAGGAATCCTTGACCAGCGGGTATCGCACGGAATAATCGCGCAAGCCGGTTTTCGGATCGAGCTTGAACATCCAGATGCCGCCGAACCATGAACCGAAACTCATCCACATTTCGCCGTGCTCGCACAATGCGGGCGCCGCGTCGATGGCGTTGATGCGCGTGTCTTTGAGCGACAGGTAGCGGGTCAGGTCATAGCCGACGGTGCCATCGGTTTTGGGCTCAAGTTCCAGCACTTTCGGCACGTCGGTGTTCCACAGGTTGCTCTCGTCGAAACCGGAATATACCACCGGCCCCACGTACGTCCAGTCGCCGTCCACATGGTCGGCGGTCAACAGCACGATCACCGAGCGGAACTGGTCGCCGTTCACCGACAGGTACATGCACCACTTGCCCATGGTCTCGTTCCAGATCACGTCGGGCGCCCACGTGTTGCCGAGCAGGTCGGGATTGGAATCCTGTTTCGGCCATGCCTGCCAAATATCGCCGAGCAGCGCGTACGGGTCGCGGCTCAGATTGTTATCGAACCGCTCCCAATGCACCATATCCGTGCTGCGCGCGCACCGACGATGCGTGCCGAACAGATAGTAGACACCGTTTTCCTCGACGATTGCGGGATCGTGCACGGCCACCCGCCCGGCATCAAGCGTATGCTCGATGCCGTTGGGTGAGATGGCCTGCGATGCGGGGCCTGCATTGCTTGCGTTGACTGCGCCGGTTGCGTCGGCTGTGGAATGCACGGTTGTTGCGCCGTTTTTGCTCACTTCTGAGACCCCCAAATGCACAGATTGTTCGTGCCCAGGGCGCTGAAGGTCATGACTTCCTTGCGGTCCTTGTCTCGCGGAAGCTTGTCGAACGCGCCGGAGTAGGTGACTTCGCCTTCGTCGCCGGTGAGCTTAAGCGTCATCTGGTTGGTGCCTTCCACGGCCTCCCAAGTGCCTGTCTGGTCGCCGGTCACGGTGCCGTCTTCCTTCAGGGTGATGTTGATGGGCTTGTTCACACCGCGATAGTCGGTGCTCGTCTTATCGGTGACCTTCTTCGGGCCCTTGAAATAGCTGGACTTGTCGTGCGTCACCATCTCGTAATCGCCGGCGATGTCGGCGGTCTTGTAGCCCTTCTTGTCGGCCTTGGTGCCCGTGTATTCGTACGGTGCGGCCACCAGCCATCCGTCGGCGGTCGGCAGCAGCTCGTGCACGCGCACCTCATGCTTTTCGCCGGAACCGGAGAAACGGGTATGGTACACGAGGTAAGCGGTGCCGTCGTCGTCAACGAACGCGGAATTGTGGCCCTGGGAGACCTCGATGTTCGCGTTGTCGTTGCCGCTCCACTGGATCGAGCTCATCAGGCGCTCGCCGATGTCGCTTTGCCAGTTGTTGCCGATGGCCTTGGTGGAAATCGCGGTGTTGCCGGCTTCGTCAACGTACGGGCCGGTGATGTCCTTGGATCGGAACATGCGGATCTGGTAGCCACCGGTCTGTTGCAGCGCGCCGTAGGAGGCGAATAGATACCAGTAGCCGTTGTCGTGCAGCAGGTAGGAGCCTTCGCCGGAGTTGCCGAAGCCGCCGCCGAGCTTCACGCCATAGTAGGCGTCGGACTTGTTCGCTTCGGTGGGGTAGGTGGAGTTGTAGTCGCGCAGGCCGGTCGTCGGGTCGAGCTTGAACATCCACATGCCGCCGAACCAGGAGCCGAAGGTCATCCACATGTCGCCGTTATCATCGGTTTTCACGCACGGGTCGATGGCGTTGATGCCGGTGTCGGTCTGCGAGGTGTAACGGGTGATGTCGGCATCCTCGCCAAGCACCTGCGGCACGTCGGTCTTCTTCACGTTCACGCGTTCGAAGCCGGAATAGACCACCGGGCCAACGTACGTCCAATCGCCTTCGATGTCGTCGGCGGTGAGCAGCACGATTACGGAGCGGTAATTATCGCCGTTGATGGACATGTACATGCACCACTTGCCCATCGTTTCGTTCCAGACCACGTCGGGGGCCCACATATTGCCTTTGACGTCCGGATTCGTGGACTGCTTCGCCCAGCCTTCCCAAATGTCTTTGAAGACCTTCTCGTAGTCGGTGCTCAGATTGTTGGTGAAGGTGCTCCAGTTGATCAGATCGTCGCTTTTGAGCCAGGCGCGGTGCGAGCCGAAAATATAGTATTTGCCGTTGGCCTTGACGATGGAGGGGTCGTGGGATTCGCCGCGCTTGATGCTGGCGGTGCTGGTTTCGCTGGTTTCGGACTTTGATGACGCCGATGATTGGTCGGATGATGTGCTGGAGCAGCCTGCTAGCGTTCCGACGAGCACGGCTGCTGCGATCAGGCCTGCTGCGACCTGTTTCACAGTTGTACGGAGTTTCATTTTTCCCCTTCCTTGCGGATGATGCGATTTGTACAACGATGTAATTTCTTGTATAGTGTACAACGTTGTAAAGAAAAGTCGAATCATAAGGGGTTTCTCGATGTCGAGTTCCTACGAATTGTTGTGCTACACGCGCGAAGCCACCGGCCGCGAAGAGGCGAATAACGAGGATATCGCCTACAGCATGCACCTTGCGTTGCGTTCCGACGGGGCCACCGAGTGGGAGCCGCTCAACGAGAATTACGGTGTTTTCTTCGCCGCCGGTGTGCCTATCCAGGCCGCATCCGCCGAATCTCGCCGCGCCTGCGTCGCCGCGGCGCATTTCGTCGCCGATCCGTTCGACGAGGCCCGTCCGGCCACCGATGCCGTCGCGTACGGCGCTGTGATGCCGGGAATCGACATCACGCTCAAATCCTTGAAGGATCCGTATCTGTTCCGCCTCGCGGACGGACGATTCGCTCTCGCGGCCACCCGTACCGCGCGTGGGGGAGCGCCGGACGGGTCCGAGCGGTCGGCGTTTCTGTTGGCGCTCAGCGACGATCTGACGGCTTTCGCGCAGCTTGGATTGGTGATGCTGCGTACCGGCGGCGGCGTTAATCGTCCGTCTGTCGCATTCGACGCGGATGCCTCCCGTTATGTGATTTCCTGGATTTCGGATGATGGCGATGCGCGTTCCGCAAGCGTTGCCGATATTGTCGCCGCGGCCGAGTCCAGCGAGCCGATCGATGTTGTGGAAGCTGCGGTATCGGCGAAATCCTGCCATTCTGGCAACCTTTCCTGCGATTGCAATATTCCCAATGCCGTTCCTGGCAACGTGATTGCCGTCACTGAAGAAGAAGCGTCGAAACTGATCGAACGATTCGGTCGTATTTACAACGTTGAAACATCGGTGGCGACGCAGCATATCGACATGGCGGCAAGCAGGGAAGCGGCCCGTGAAGCCGTGCAGGCACTCGCCAAGGTCCGCGCCGATCTCGTCTACAGCGACGGTTCCGGCGCCACCCGTGTCGTGGATTGGAACAAAGACGAACTTGAGGCGATTGCGCAGGACGCCGCCGAAGGCAAGCTCCAGCCGGGCGACACGCGCACGGTGAGCGGCCGCATCCGCCAAACCGTATACCCGGTGCCATTTGCCGTGGAGCGTGCGGACCCGTCGGTGTTCGCTTGGAATTTCAACGGCAAGCCGATGTTCATGTTCATCGCCACCGACGATACCGACGGCAACTGCGTCGATCCGAACGATGGCGCCACGCATATGCCGTTGCGCATCGCCGACTCCATCGAAGCGCTTTCCGACGCGGCGGGCGGCCGTGCCAAGGAAATCGATCTGCTCAAATGCGGTGATTACAACGCTGAAGGACGCGCCATGACCGGCTGCTTCTGGGCGCCGGAACTGCATGTCATCGATGGAAAACTGTCGGTGCTCTTCATGCCATGCTTCGATGGGCCGGCCACCAATCCAGACGGCACGCCCAACGATCGCGCGGGCAAGCCAGACATGTGGACGGGTAGCTGCCATATCATGCAGCTCAAGCAGCATTCCGACGGCACGGATTTCGACCCGCGTGAACCGGAAAACTGGACGGTCCCGAAGCCGATCCTCACCCCGGAAGGCGGCGTGCTCAATCCAATCCAGCGCATCTCGCTCGACATGACCGTCATCAGCGATTCCGGCCGCTGGTATTACGCTTGGCAGCAGGTCGGCAGCATTTGGATCGCCAGCTTCGATCCGGCCCGTCCGGAACGGCTTACATGCGAGCCGAAGCAGGTCGTTGTGCCGGAATTCGCGTGGGACAATATGATCGCCGAAGGTCCGAACGCCATCGTGCATGATGGCACGATCTACCTGATTTATTCCGGCTCGCTGGTCGGTATTGACTACACCACCGGTCTGGTCACCGCTCCGGCCGGGCAGGACGCCGATCTGACCGATCCGAACGTGTGGACGAAGCTCGACTATCCGCTGCAGAAATCCGGAGTATACAACGGGCAATGGCAGCTCGGCACCGGCCATGGCATGTGGTCCAACGACGAGGACGGCAATCTCATCTATGTATTTCACAATGCGGAATACGAGAATGGACGGTATGGCGGCCGCGACGCCCAGGTGCGCCGCGTGCACTGGTCCAAGGAGGGTATGCCGATACTGGACATGCAGGCGGCGGAAGAGCTCAATCCGGACTATGCTGATATAACGATGAAAATCATGGTTTCCGGCAATGAAGGCTGACTTCGTTGGTTTCAGCGCCGCAAGGGGCGAAAGCCGGTGTTGGGGCCGAATGTATGAGACGTTTTTGGTGAAAAGGGGTTGACATGCCGAAGCAGAATGGCGCCAACGGCGAGCACGTGGTGACCATGCGCGAGGTCGCGAAGGCGGCCGGCGTATCGATCAAAACGGTGTCCAATGTGGTCAACGACTACGAGTTCGTGTCGCAGGCCACGCGAGACAAGGTCAACAAGGCCATCGACGAGCTTGGCTACACGTTGAACGTGTCCGCGCGCAATCTGCGCAGGGGGCAGACTGGCATCATCGGCCTCGCCATTCCCGATCTGCAGATGCCATATTTCGCACAGCTTTCGTCGCTGGTCATCGAAGAGGCCAAGAAGCTGGGCATGCGTGTGATCGTGGAGCCGACGCAATACTCGCGCGAAGGTGAGATCGAGGCGCTGCACGGCTCCCAGCAGACGATGATCGACGGACTGATCTACAGCCCGCTGGAGCTTGACCAGGACGACGTCGACCAGCTGGACGTGGACTACCCGCTGGTGCTTGTGGGCGAACGCATCTTCACCGACAAGGTGGACCATATTGCCACGGAAAACGTGGAGGGCGCCAAGCGTGCCACGTCGTATCTGCTGCAGACCGGCTGCAAGCGCGTGGCCGTGGTCGGCGTGCATCCGGGCGAGAAGGTCGGTTCCGCCGCGCTGCGTTATCAGGGTTATCTTGAGGCGTTGGAAGAGGCCGGCGTCGAGTTCGACGAGCGTCTGGTGGTCGAATCGGGCATGTGGCATCGTAGCGATGGTGTGCGCGTGATGAACGCGCTGCTCGATTCCGGCGTGGTTCCCGACGGCGTCGTCGCGCTGAACGACATGCTCGCCTCCGGTGTGATGCATGCGATCCAGATGCACAATCTGCGCATTCCCGAAGATATTTCGGTGATCGGTTTCGATAATTCCGACGATTCGCAGTATTTGTCTCCTGCGTTGACGTCGATTGCTCCCGGTCTTGAGGCGGTGGCGCGTCTGTCGGTGAAATTGCTGAAGGATCGTATCGACGGGGTTTCGCCGTCGAAGGATCTCAAGCCGGAGCAGAAGGTGTTCCGCAAGGTTTCGTCGTCGTTGGTGGTGCGTCAGTCCACCAAGCTGCCTACGAATTCCTTGGTGGTGTGATTTTTCTTCCTTCTTTTTCTTCTTCTTTTGGAAGGAAGGAAGTGATTGGTGCCTCGGCGCTTGCGTCCGGTTTTTTACGGATTGCCGGTGCCGAGGTTTTTGTTTTCCCTTTCTGACGATTGCCTGTTGCCGGGTACTGCGATTTGATTCTTCCGAGGAGTCGGATGCGAGAAACACGCGGTGCGTTCCTCCGATTTGTTACAACGTTGTAATAGTGATATATTCAACGTTGTAAATTACTGGAACAACGGATTGAAAAGGACTAGACATGGCTGTTTACAACAATCCGATCGTGCTTCAGCGCGCAGATCCTTGGGTCCTCAAAGTTGACGGCGAGTACTACTTCACTGGCTCCGACCCGGAATACAACTGCATCGCCATTCGTCACGCATCGAATATCAACGACCTGCAGAAGGCCCCTGAAACGGTGGTGTGGCGCAAGCATGAATCCGGCCCTGCGAGCATCTACATCTGGGCTCCGGAACTGCACCGCATCAACGGCGCTTGGTACATCTACTTCGCAGGCGCCGCAACGGATTTCGAGGCTTCCGGACTGCCGACGCATCGTATGTTTGTGCTGGAGAACACCGATGACGACCCCACCACCGACAACTGGGTGGAGAAGGGCCAGATCGTCACTCCGATCGACTCCTTCGCGCTCGACGCCACCACCGAGGTGATCGACGGCGTGCAGTACCTGGTGTGGGCTCAGAAAGATCCCGCGATCGAAGGCAATTCCAACCTGTACATCGCCAAGATGGCAAACCCGTGGACGCTGGAAAGCGAGCCGGTCATGCTCACCAAGCCGGAATATGACTGGGAATGCATCGACTTCCTCGTCAACGAAGGTCCGGCCTTCCTGTTCCACGAGAACAAGATCTACATCACGTATTCCGCCTCCGGAACCGGTGTGCCGTATGCCGTTGGCCTGCTCACCGCCGAGCGCGGCAGCGACCTGCTGAACAAGGATTCCTGGACCAAGAGCCCGGTGCCGGTGTTCAAGACCTGCGCCGAAAACGGCCAGTACGGCCCCGGCCACAACTCGTTCACCAAGTCCGAGGACGATTCCGAAGACCTGATGATCTACCATTGCCGCAACTACACGGAAATCAAGGGCGATCCGCTGTTCGACCCGAATCGTCATGCCCGTGTCGGCGTGGTCAAGTGGACGGAGAATGGCCCCGACTTCGGTGTGCCGGAACCCGACAATCTATGGACCCCGACCACCACGGACGTGTTGCCGGCCGACGGCGGCGCTCTTGCGGGAACGCCGGTAGCGAACTGACTTACGTAATCGTAAGAAACGTTGCGATTCCAACAAAAATGAATAATTGAAGATTATAAAGAAACAGCTTTTCCATCGGCGTGTTTCCCGATTTGTACAACGATAGAAAAAGCTGTATAATCAAAATTACAACGTTGCAAACGGCAGTGCAGCTGACGAAGCGTGAACGACATCGCAAACAAGGTTGTTGATGAATGTCACTGCAACGGTTGGAGGAAATGTCTTGGGAGACCAAGAGGAAAAGGAGAAATCCATGAGGATCAAGAAGAGCACCAAGGCTCTCGCGGCTGCGGCGTCCTTGGCTATGATGGCCACCGTCGGCCTGTCCGCCTGCGGCGGCAGCAGCAACGACGCCGAGACGACCGCTGACGGCAAGGTCAAGATCACGATGTGGCACGGCTTCTCTGAGGCTGATGGCAAGACCCTCGAGTCCATCGTCAAAGACTTCAACAAGTCCCAAGATAAGTATGAGATCGATGCTCAGCTGCAGCCGTGGAGCACCATCGGCGAGACCATGGTGACCAAGGTCACCTCCGGCGACGGCCCGGACTTCGTGACCACCGGCGCCGACAACGGCCAAGGCTGGTCCATCGACGGCACCTTCCAGTGCGTCACCGATTTCTACGACGACAAGGACAGCGGCACCGATGAGTACATCGAGAACGTCGTTGACCAGATCACCTTCAATATCGACGGTTCCGAAGAGAAGTGCGGCGTCCCGATGGGTTACGCACCGACCGCTGTGTGGTATAACACCGACATGTGGAAGGCTGCCGGCCTGACCGACGCCGACTACCCGCAGACTTGGGATGAGCTGCTCGAAGTTGCCAAGAAGCTCACCAAGTCCGATGGCTCCCAGTACGGCATCGCTCTGCCGGATCTCGGCTGGGCTCCGTTCCTGAAGGGCAATGGCACCGGCATCTACACCACCGATGGCAAGGTCTCCATCAACACCAAGGAGAACAAGGCCTTCCTCGAGAAGATGCGTGACTTCTACAAAGGCGGCTACTCCGTGTCCGGCATGGATGAGACCGCTGCTCGTGAATCCTTCGAATCCGGCCAGTCTGCAATGGTGATCGTCGGACCGTGGGAGGATCAGGCCTCCACCGACAAGGGCATCAACCACGACCTGTTCCCGGTTCCGAACGGCGACGGCACCTATGTGTACCCGGACGGCACCAAGGGCTCCAACACCGGCTCCACCGGTCTGTACTGGTGGGTCACCTCCCAGGTTGGCGACTCCGCTAAGAAGCAGGGCATCTACGACTTCTTCAAGTTCTACAACAACCACGACAACCAGGTGGCCTGGTCCCTCGGCTCCGCTTACCCGCCGAACAACACCACCGTCACCGCCGATGAGCTCTCCGAGCGTCCGCTGATCGCCAAGATCGGTGAGAACACCAGCAAGTCCTTCATCGGTATCGCAGGCCTCAAGGGTGGCTTCGGCGACATCGCCGCCTCCGTCGACACCCTGACCTCCAACACCGCCCGCACCGACGACGACATCCAGAGCCTGCTGGACGACGCCGAATCCCAGATCCAGGGCTACCTCGACGAGTACACCGAGTAAGCGAAGCGGGATTCACCTACAATCAACAAGTGAGCGGGGCTAACCCGCTCACCACCCCAGCAAAAGGCCACGGTGCTGGCCCTCACGCCAGCGACGCGGCCTTTGCTGTCTTAAAAAAACACATCCCTGGTGTCATTAAGGAGGAGATAATGGCACAAGCAACTGCCGTCCCAGGATCCGCGCATTCCGCGGTGGCCAAGGAGAACAAGAAGGCGATCCAGGCCCGTAACCTGCGCACCGGCCTGCTGTTCACCGCACCGGCCCTCATCGTTCTCGCAATCTTCGTTTTCTATCCGGCGATCAAGACGTTCATCACGTCCCTGACCTCCGACCGCATCAACCGTGCCGGCAAGTTCGTCGGTTTCGACAACTACATCAAGCTGTTCCAGAGCGCCGACTTCTGGACCGACGTCAAGAACACCCTCGTTTACGCAGTGGCCTACGCTCCGATCGTCGTGGTCGTCGCACTCGCGTTCGCACTGCTGCTCAACCGCAAGGACCTCAAGTTCGTCGGATTCTTCCGTACCTGCATGTTCCTGCCGTTCGTCATCTCCCTGACTGTCGCCGCCATCGCATGGCAGTTCATCCTCTCCCCATCGCTGGGCTTGGTTCCGTACTGGATTCAGCAGTTGACCGGCATCGCGCACGTCGATCTGCTCGGTACCCGTGAAACCGCCATGGCTGCCATCGTCTTCATCACCGTGTGGAAGAACTTCGGCTACTTCATGGTCATCTTCCTCGCAGGTTTGCAGGGCATCTCCGCCGAACTGTATGAGGCCGCCTCCCTCGATGGCGCCTCCGCATGGCAGAAGTTCCGCTACATCACTCTTCCGGCACTGCGCCCGACCTTCAATTACGTGGTCATCTTCGGCCTCATCGGTTCCTTCCAGGTTTTCGATCAGGTCTTCATCCTGACCTCCGGCGGCCCGGCACGCGCCACCGAAACCATCGTGTATCGCATCTACACCGAAGCATTCGGCAACGGCAAGCTCGGCTACGCATCCGCACTGTCGTACGTGCTGCTGATCATGACGCTCATCGTGGGCCTCATCCAGCTATATACCAACAACAAGCATGAGAAGGAGGAAATCGCATGAGCACCGCGACTCTTTCCGCACAAGAGCAAGAGAATGCCCGCATCAACGCCGAAAACGAGCGTCTTCGCAAGCAGGCGACCCGCAAGCGCCGCATCGGCCTGGGCTTCAGCTACTTCGCTTTGATCCTCATCACCATCCTGATGATCTTCCCGCTGCTGATTGTCGTGCTGGTGTCGTTCACCCCGAACGCCATCACGCAGACTTGGCCGCCAAAGCTCGTCCCGAACCAGTTCACCCTTGAGAACTACCAGTCGCTGTTCGAACGTCTGCCAATCGGTCGAGAAATGCTCAATACCGTCATCTTCGCCGGTGCCGTGACCATCATCTCCGTGTTCTTCGACTCCCTGGCCGCCTACGGCCTGTCCCGCGTGGACTTCAAGGGCCGTGGCCTGCTGCTCGGCGTGCTGATTGCCACCATGATGATCCCGGGCATGGCCCTGCTCATCCCGGTGTACAAGTTGCTCGCCAACATGGGCCTCATCAACAGCTACTGGGGCATCATCATCCCGCGTATGGCCGACGTCGGCGGCATCTTCCTGCTGCGTCAGTTCTTCATCTCCATTCCGAAGGACCTCGACAACGCGGCCCGCATCGACGGCGCAGGCGAATTCCGCATCTTCGCGCAGATCATTCTGCCGAACGCCGTGCCAGCAATCCTCACCGTGGGCATGTTCAACTTCATGGGCAACTGGAACGACCTGCTTTGGCCGTTGATCATGACCTCCAAGCCGGAGACCCGCACCATCACCGCAGGCCTCGCCATGCTGACCGGCCACGGTTCCTCCGTCACCCCGTACGGCGTGGTGATGGCAGGTGCGCTGATTTCCGCGCTGCCGCTGCTTATCGTGTTCTTCTTCGTGCAGAAGCGCTTCGTCGAAGGCATCGCGATGACCGGCATGAAGTAACCATAATTCAATAACTTTCCTTTCATCTCCTCCATCCGCATCTTGATCGGGTGCGGAAAATCCGCCGCGGTGTCTGCGATGCACTGCGGCGGATTTTTTAAAGTACGTGCGCTACATTGGACACAACGTTTATAACGATAGAAATCATCGTGTTCCCCTACCAATCATGCTGTGCGCAAAGGAACAATCATGAACGATGCCATCACACGCTTTCCCACATCCCGCGTCAGCATTGACGATACCGAATACCTAGCGGCTCAACAAGCAGGGGCGCAGTACCTGCTTCATCTCAATCCCGACAGGCTGCTCTATCCTTTCCGTCGCGAAGCCGGCATCCCCCAGCCGACAGCATCAAACGGTGAAACGATATTGTCATATCCCAACTGGGAGGCAACCGGCCTTGACGGTCATATCGCAGGCCACTATTTGTCAGCATGCGTAGCCTTCGCACAAGCTCTTGCTGGATCCTCGACCAACAACATCGCCGCCGCTGTCAACAGCACTGCTTTCATACAGCGTGCCGCCCATATGGTGCGCGGCATGTGCGAATGCCAGCAGGCCTTCTCCGATGACGAAACAATGCGTGGCTACATCGGCGGCATCCCGAATTCCCGCAGCATCTTCACCCGAATCGCACGCGGCGACGTCGAATCGCAGAACTTCGCTCTCAACGGCGGCTGGGTGCCGATATACAACCTGCACAAAACCTTCGCCGGGCTGCTGGACGCTTGGGAAGGACTGGCATGCATCGATGCGGATACCAGCATCATAGCCCGGCGGTCCGTCATCGAATTGGCCGACTGGTGGTGCCGCATCGCCGAACCGCTCAGCGACGAAATATTCGAACGCATCCTCGTCTCGGAATTCGGCGGCATGTGTGAATCCTTCGCCGAACTATACGCGCGCACAGGCAACGAACGCTACCGGCGCATGGCCTACCGGTTCTGTGACGCCACGATCTTCGAACCGCTGTCACGCGGTGAAGACACTCTTACTGGCATGCACGCCAACACGCAAATCCCCAAAGTGCTGGGCTGGGAGCGATTAGGCGCGCTGTGTGGCGACGACACCTGCAATACGGCGACCAATGCGTTCTGGAATTCCGTGGTGCATCACCGTTCCATCAGCATCGGCGCACACTCGGTCAGCGAGCATTTTCACCCGGCCGATGACTTCTCCTCAATGGTCGAATCGCGCGAAGGCCCGGAAACCTGCAACTCCTACAACATGTCGAAACTAGCCGAACGGCTGTGGCTGCGTGAGCCGAAGCCGGAATATCTCGACTTCTATGAGCGCGTGCTGGAAAACCACCTGCTGTCCACGGTGAACCCTGAACATCCCGGATTCGTCTATTTCACGCCGATGCGGCCGGACCACTACCGTGCATACTCTACGTCCGGCCAGTGCTTCTGGTGCTGCGTCGGCTCGGGCTTGGAAAATCATGCACGTTACGGACGCCTTGTTTTTGCACGTCAGCATGTTGACGGCGAGCCGGAGCGACTGCTGTGCAACCTGCTGATTGGCGCGACGCTTGACTGGGCGGAGGAAGGTATTGCCGTTAGGCAGACGGTGACGCGCAGCAATGCTGACGGTGGACGGTACGTTGCACATATCCGCATTCATGCCGATGATGCACGGACGCATCGTCTGATTGTGTGTGTCAGGGATCCGTGGTGGGCTGCCGACTTCAGTATAGAGGTCGTGGCCGGCGGCGTTGCAGGTGATTGCACTGCGGTTGATTGTGTTGTGGACGACTGCGCCGTATTTGATGGCGCTGCGCCGGAGGGAGGGGCTTCGCAGTTGGCTTCGCTGCCGGAAGGCTATCGGGCCATGCGGCTTGAATGGCGAGGCGAGACTGAGATTCGCGTGCTGGTGAAGCCGCGCGTGAGCGTGGAACTGCTGCCAGACGGCTCCGCATGGGCGAGCTTCATGGTCGGTCCGAAGGTGATGGCGTTGCGCGGTGACGATCAGGATCTTATCGGCCAGTTCGCGGATGACAGCCGTATGGGTCATATTGCGGCAGGCCCGTTGCGTGCCTCTGCGGAACTGCCCATTATCGTTGCGGGCGATGCTGATGGCGCTGGTGTCGCCGGCGCTCCCAGCATGCTCGGCCAAGCCAGGCTGGACATGGAGAACAAGCGCCTGTCCGTGCCGGCGCTCGATTCCCGGAATCACCTGGTTTCATTGGAGTTGGAACCGTTTACCAGCATTCATGAATCCCGTTACAGCGTATACCTACCGATTGCGCCCAACGATGATGTGGATGGCCGCCGTCAGGAACTGGCGCAGGCCGATGCGGAACAGATGCGACACGAAAGCAGCACGATTGATGCGATTTCGTGCGGCCAGCAGCAATCGGAAGTCGATCATGAATACTGTGGACAGAGCGATGACATGGGAGCGGATGGCACCATTCATTGGAGGCGTACCGCAGCGGAGGGGTGCTTCGGCTATACGATGAGGAGACCGTCTGACGGTGGCCGTTTGGAAGTGTCGCTGTGCGTTGACGACGCGGATATGCCGTATGCGCTGTCAATCGACGATGTAACGCTGAAACGCGTGGAGCGCCGCGTCATCGACGGTGATCCGTTATGCGCTGACATATATGATTTGGCCACTGCCGGCGACGCCTCACGTATCGCAGTGCGCATTGCCGCTGCCGGTCGGGTTTCAACGCCGCGAATCTCCGTGCTTCGCGTTGTTGCGTGCTGAGTATGATGCCGCTATATTGCAGGAAAGGACGCGGCCGATGAGTGATTGCACCAACGACCCTTACGCTTATCTTCTTGTACATTTCTTAGAGGATCCGGACGGCTACGCCGAACGCATCTATCTGGACGTGTCGGACGGCGACAATCCCCATCGTTGGATTCCGCTCAACGGCGGGCGACCGGTACTGACATCGGATATCGGTACTACCGGTGTGCGCGATCCGCATATCATCCGCAATCCGCAAACCGGCATGTGGTATATCATCGCGACCGATTTGCGCGTATTCGGCGGTGACAACGGCGGATGGTACGAATGGTCTCATCATGCGAGCACGAATCTGATCGTCTGGCAATCGCCAGATCTGCTGCATTGGGAAGGCCCTCGCATGCTGGACGTCTCCCAGCGCGCCGACGGCACGCATATGCAACTTGGCATGGCATGGGCCTGCGAATGCCTGTGGGTGCCGGACTATTATCCGGAGGAATATGAAGGCGATTGCGGCGCATTCGTAATGTACTGGTCCAGCACCGTATTCGACGATGCGGATACGGCGCATGATGATAATTCTGTGACCAGTTCCGTGCTGTGGGGCGCGACCACCGACTTCACACAGGATACGTTCGAATTCGGCGGCGTGCTGATCGACACCGGTGGCGATTCCATCGACACCACCATGGTGCAGCGTCCATTGCCGGACGGCGGACTGCGCACGTATCGCATCACCAAAGACAATTCCTTCGGCAACGGCATTTGGATGGACTACACCGATGCGCGGCGCTGGTGGGAATCCGACACGCAATGGCATGTCATGCAACGTCATATCGGTGCGAATTATGTGGAAGACGGCAATCCCGGCGGTGTGGAAGGTCCCGCGGTATTCGCTAACCATCACAACAACGGTGGGCCGGACGACGAATGGTATCTGTTCGTGGACGTCATACCGTCAATCGGCTACAAGCCCATGAGCACGAAGGATCTTGACGCCGGCTGGCATCCGCTAAACGCCGCGGATTATTTCCTCTCGCCGCACACCAAGCATGGCGGCGTCGCCTCGCTGACTCGCGAGGAATACGAGCGTCTCATCCAAGTTCTCTGATTCGTAAAGCCCCTCTAATTCGTTAAAACCACGCGGTTTTAACGCTTGATGGTCCCTAGACACGCAATCCCCGTACTGCTTCCATTTTCGCCCTTTTTCGGGCCACGAAAATGGAATAGCAGTACGGGGATTACGGTTTTCAGACTTTAAGACTGGGACTCGGAACTCAGCCGAAATCTACTGCGTATTTCCGTTGGTTCCGGTCTGGCCGTTGGATTCGCTGGTGGAGCCTCCGCCGCTAGTATCGCCGCCGGCTCCGCCGGAATTGTCTCCGCTACCGTCTCCGCTGTTGCTGCCGTTGCTGACGGTTCCGCCGGTTCCGGAATTGTCTCCGTCTCCGTTACCGCCGCTGTTCTGATCGCTGTTCTGCGTCGGATCAGGCGTGGTCTGCTCGGTGTTCTCCTCGACCTTCGGCGTCTCCTGATTCTGCCGTGTCTCGGTCTTCTGCGCGCCGGTGCCCCAGGTGCCGTCCGGGCCGCCGATTTTGCCGTTGTCGGTTGGCTCGGTGAAGGTCATCACCTCCTGATTCTGCAGGGCGAGTGACATGAACTCCTCGAACAGATGCGACGGATAGCCGGTGGAGGAAACGCCATAGCCTGCGAACGGTGGCACTTCCTGCGCGCTGCCGTCTTCCGCAGGATTCCAAATGGCCCACACATTGAGCAGTTGCGGCGTATAGCCTACGAATGAGGCGGCCTTCTCATCGTTTGCGGTGCCGGACTTGCCGGCCACCTGGCGTCCGAGACGTGCCGAAACACCGGCCGCGGTGCCGTACGTGGTGGTGCCCTGCATGGCCTTCTGCACCAAGTGGCAATCGTTTGCGTCGAATACCTGCTGGTTCTCCTGCGTCGTCTTGTACAGTTCCTTCGAACCGTCGGACGTGAGCACCTTGTCGACGATGTGCAACGTGTTTTTCACACCATCGTTGGCAATGGTGGAGTGGCCCTGAGCCAGATCCCATACGGTAATGCCGTTGATGCCCAGAATGTTGTAGGTGGTGTCTTCGGCAATGTCTCCCTCAATGCCCGCCTGATGCGCTATTTTGGCGAGATTCGCGGCGCCGAGATGCCTGTTGACATCCATGAACACGGTGTTCACCGAATTCGCGGTCGCCTGATAGAGGTTGATATACCCCCAGTTGGTGTTCAGTGCGTTCGGCACCTGCGCGGTGGTTCCCGGAGTCGTCTCAAACGTCAGGCCGGAATTACCGTTGAACAACGTGTTGAAATTCACACCCTCCTGAGCGGCTCCCAGCAAACCGAACGGCTTCATCGTGGAACCCGGCTCGAATGTGGCCTGTGTGGCGTTGTTGAGCTGCTTGGTGAGGTAATCGTTGCCTGCATACATGGCCTTGACGGAACCGGTTTTCGGATCGACCGCAATGCCGCCCACCTGGATGCTTTCCGGCATGCCTTCCGGCCGGGTGTCGCCGACCTGTTGGATCTCGTCCTGCATGCCCTTGTCAAGCGTGGTGACAATCTTGTAGCCGCCGGTTTCCAAATCATCGGCGGTGAACGCTTTGGAATTGACCAGTTCGTTCTTCACTGTGGTCAGCAGATACCCATTGGCGCCCGCCATCTGGTTGTTCTGCTGGATTTCCGACACGGCGGGGAACTGCGCTTCCGTCTTTTCCTTGGCGGTGATGTAGCCATCTTCCTTCATGATGTTGAGCACGCGGTCATATCGTTTTTCAGCCTGCTTAGGGTTGACGGCCGGATCCCATGAGCTCGGCGCCGGAATGATACCGGCCAACATGGCGGATTCCGACAAGGTCAGATCGCTGGCGTTCTTGTTGAAATACGCCTTCGCCGCCGCCTGAATGCCATACGCGCCACGACCAAGATAAATCGTGTTCATGTAATTGCACAGCACCTGGCTTTTATCTTGTGCCTGCGCGATCTTGATGGCCAGGAACGCTTCTCTCAGCTTGCCGGAATACGACGTGGTCTCGCCCAAATAGTAGCGTTCCGCATACTGTTGGGTGATGGTCGAACCACCTTGCCTGCTGCCGGTGGTCAAGTTCGTATACAGTGCTCGCGCGATGCCATACAGGTCGATGCCCTTGTTGGTGTAGAAGGATCGGTCTTCCGATGCGACGATCGCGTTGCCCACGTAATCAGGCAGTACCGCGCAGTCGATGATTTCGCGGTTTTGCTCCGCGTAGCTGCCGATTTCCGTAGTGCCGTCGGCATAGTAGACGGTTGTTTTTTCGGCGAGGGCAAACTTCTCCGGTTCGGGGATTTCCGTGGTGATATACATGTAGGCGAACAGGCCGATTCCTGCCGCGAGCAGTGCCGCGAAGATGCCGAGTACCCACTTCAGTACGAGATGCTTGCGTTTGTTCTGCTTTTTCTTAGGTCCGTTGGCGCGGTGCGATCCATGGTTCTGCGGCTTGGGCGCGCTATGGAATGCGTTGCTGCGATTGCTGCTGGCGCCGCCGTTGCGGGCGCTTCTTGAGCGTGAGCTTACGCTTCGTGTGTGTGAAACCATAGCTTCCACCGTAGCTGATTGACTTGAGAAATCAGGTGGAAATAGGTGCGTTTGCCTTGGCGGGGGCATTTTTTGCGCAGCTCTTTTACAAATCGACAGTTTGCAGGACGTTGCCTCAATATCGGCTGATTTTCAGGGTTTTGTCAGTTTTTCAGGTGCCTTTTCGCTGTTTCGCAGGTATGCTTGAGAATTGGTACCTGTAACGCATACACATATACAGAGGAGTCGTTTACAGATGAGCATTCGTGTGGCTATCGCCGGCGTTGGCAATTGCGCTTCGTCGCTGGTGCAGGGCGTTGAATACTACAAAGACACGAAGGACGAGGATAAGATTCCCGGTCTGATGCACAACAATTTCGGCGGATACCGCGTGCGTGACATTGAATTCGTCACCGCGTTCGACGTGGATGCGCTGAAGGTCGGCAAGGACTTGTCCGAAGCCATCGAGGCGTCGCAGAACAACACGATCAAGTTTGCCGACGTGCCGAACCTAGGCGTTGAGGTGCTGCGCGGCCCGACCAACGATGGTTTGGGCGAGTACTACCGTCAGATGATCGAAGAGTCTGACGCCGAGCCGGTCGACGTGGCCCAGGTGCTGCGCGACAAGAAGGTAGATGTGCTTGTTTCTTACTTGCCGGTCGGTTCCGAGCGGGCCGACAAGGCGTACGCCCAGGCCGCCATGGATGCCGGATGCGCGTTCGTGAACTGTCTGCCGGTGTTCATCGCCTCCGATCCGGAGTGGGCTCAGAAGTTCCGTGATGCCGGCGTGCCGATCGTCGGTGACGACATCAAGTCCCAGGTCGGCGCCACGATCACGCATCGCGTGCTCGCCCGCCTGTTCGAAGATCGTGGCGTGCGCCTGGACCGCACGTACCAGCTTAATGTGGGCGGCAACATGGACTTCATGAACATGCTGCAGCGTTCGCGCCTGGAATCCAAGAAGATTTCCAAGACTCGCGCCGTCACTTCCGTGGTGCCGCACGATATGGACCCGCACAATGTGCATATCGGTCCGTCCGATTACGTGGCATGGCTGGACGACCGCAAGTTCGCGTTCGTGCGTCTTGAGGGTACCACGTTCGGCGATGTGCCTCTGAGCTTGGAATACAAGCTGCAGGTGTGGGATTCCCCGAATTCCGCCGGTATTGTGATCGATGCCGTGCGTGCCGCCAAGATCGCGCTCGACCGTCATCTGGCCGGCCCGATTCTGGCTCCGAGCTCCTATTTCATGAAGTCGCCGGCCGTGCAGCACGAGGATGGCGAGGCCCGCCGCTTGGTGGAGGAGTTCATCAAGGGCGAGGTTGAAGGCAGCGAAGAGCAGCTTGACGCCGATGTCGCCGCCGCCAAGGCAGCTGGCAAGGATGTGTGGCGCGCCTGATTTTTGGTTCGGCCTGATATGAGGAATCCCCAATCTACCGTCGGTGGATTGGGGATTCCTCATTACGATTTGGAAACGATGCGTATCGTCACTTCTTGAGAAGGGGTTCGACCTGTTCCTCGTACGCGGTCAGCGCGGTGTCGATCACGTTGTGCATGTCGTAGTACTTGTACGTGCCCAAACGACCGCCGAACACCGTCTTCGGCTCGGCCTTCGCGAGCTCCTCGTACCTCGCGTACAGCGCCTTGTCGGCCTCGGTGTTGATCGGATAGTACGGCTCGTCGCCGCGCTCGGCGAAACGGCTGTATTCCTCCCACACCACGGTCCTGTCGGGATTCTGCGAGGCGGCGCGTTCCGGATTGAAGTTCTTGAACTCGATCGCGCGCGTGTACGGCACGTCCGCGTCGGAGAAGTTCATCACCGGGCAGCCGAAATGGTCGCCCTCGTCGTAGCGGACCTCCTTGAAGTCGACCGTGCGCCACTTGAGCTCGCCCAGCGAGTAGTCGAAGTAGCGGTCGACCGGACCCGTGTACACCACCGGCACGCCGGCCGCGGCCAAAGCCTTCTTGTTGTACGGCTGGGACTTGTCGAAGAAATCGGTCTCCAGGGTCACGTGGATGCGCGGATCGTCGATCATGCGCTCCATCCAGGCGGTGTAGCCGTCCGTGGGCAGGCCCTCCCACGTGTCCTTGAAATAGCGGTTGTCGTAGTTGAAGCGCACCGGCAGGCGGTTGATGATGCCCGCGGGCAGGTCCTTCGGGTCGGTCTGCCACTGCTTGCCCGTGTAGTTCTTGATGAACGCCTCGTACAGGGGGCGGCCGATCAGCGAGATGCCCTTGTCGTTGAGGTTCTCCGGATCCTTGCCGGCCAGCTCGCCGGCCTGCTCGGCCACGAGGGCCTTGGCTTCGGCGGGCGTGTAGTGGGCATGGAAGAACTGGTTGATGGTGCCCAGGTTGATCGGCAGGGGGTAGACCTCGCCGTCGTGCGTGGCATACACGCGGTGCACGTAGTCGGTGAACGAGGTGAACCTGTTCACGTAGTCCCACACGCGCCTGTTGGACGTGTGGAACAGGTGGGCGCCGTACTTGTGGATCTCCGCGCCGGTCTCCTCGTCCATGTAGCTGTACGCGTTGCCGCCGATGTGGTCGCGCACGTCGATGATCTCCACGCGCACGCCGAGCCTTTCCACGGCCTGCTGGGCCACGGTCAGGCCGAACAGGCCCGCGCCCACGACCACCAGATCGGGATACTCCACCGCTTCAGTCATAAGAACAACCTTCCGAACTTAAAACAAACACACAATATTCGTGTGCGATTCCTCATCAAGCATACCCGTCCATCCTCCTCAACATGGGGTGCAGCATTTTTGACGTTCGATTTTTTCGTATGGCGATGCCTGCATGGCGACCTGTGGCATGGCCTACGTGGGTTTCCGGCGCGGTTCGGTCCGGGCATGGTGTACACTGGTCTTTGCCTCCGCGTGGCGGTACGTCACCCAACTCCCCCAGGGCAGGAATGCAGCAAGGGTAAGTGGCCTCTTCCGGGTGCGTGGAGGTTTTCTTATATCTTCTTGCCATTCCTGCATACCGTAGAGCCGATGTCGTATTCTCGATGATTATGACCGACGAATTCAAGCCAATCATCCGAGACCCGCATAAGTCCGCGAATATGTTGGAACAGCCGGTCGCGCCCGTTCCTGCACCGCAGCCGCCATCGTCGCAGACGGCTTCCCAACAATCATCGCCGCAGTCCGCACCGATTCCCGCGCAATCCGCGTTGGATCAACAATCCTCGCAGTCTTGGCAAAAACTGGAATTTTCCGACACCGCGCAGGTTGCATCAGCCGCACCGGTCTCGCCGATTGCGCAAACCGGCCAAGTCGATCCGATCGAACAGGTGCTTTCCCCACGTGAAGTGAACGCAGGACTCGCCAAAGTCGATCCGCTGACCCGTCGCCCGCGCGTATCGAGCATCGTGCTCAGCGTGGCGTTCGGCCTGCTGCTGCTTGCCGCCGCAGCGGGCGTCTGGTGGTTGGGCGTGCGCACGATGGAAGGCCAAAGCTATGAGGATATGGTCTGGTCGAAATTCGACGCGGCCCTGCCGGGATGGCTGGAACCGGTCGTGCATGTCTTCACCATTTCCACCGTTGTAGTCGCAACAAGCGTGATTATGTCGATAATCGCCCTCGTCGTGCTCATCGTAAGAAAACGATGGCTGTTGATTGCGCAACTGGCGGCATTCGGCGGAATCTGCTTTGCCGCGGCGGAGTTGCTGAAGCCGCTGCTGCCACGTCCGTACCTGATTAATCTGGAATCAAATCCCAATAATTCCGCGCCTTCCGGGCATGTCATACTCGCTGCGACGGCGGGGGCGATCCTGTTGTGCGCCGTGCCTCGCATGTGCCGTGCATTGGTTGCGGTGATTGGTTGGGCGTACGCGGTGCTTGTCGGATTGTCTGTGATCGCGGGGCAGTGGCACCGCCCGACTGACGTGATCATGGCACTGCTGATCGTCGGCGGAGTGGGCATGCTCATGCTCGCCGCAACGTTTGCGAACGGTATGGATGAGCCCGGATCGCGTGCGTCGTCGCCTTCCGTGCAGATTGTCGGCAGCGTGTTGCTGACGTTCGGCGTGCTTGGAACCCTGTATGGCGCGTACATTATTTGGCAGATTCAGCCGGGACTTGCGATGAGTGCGGAATGGACGAATTCCGGTGCGCATCTTTCCACGGTGATTTTGACTGCTTCCATCGCGTCGCTGGTGTTCGGCCTGGTGCTGGCTATGCGTCAGCTAACCGCCTCGCCACTGACGAAACTTGGGCTGGTGGGGGCTCCTCCGGCACCGCCGAAACGCTGACGTCCATACCTGCGAGTGCACCGAAATTTTACGGTGAAGGCCGCTCGCGCCACACGGGCGGTTTGCCAACTGCATACGGTCAGTGAGTATTATTGCGTTGCAAACGCTAGTAATAAGGAGTGGCTATGGCTACCGGCAGCAAGCTCGTGATTGTGGAGTCTCCCACCAAGGCCAAGAAAATCGGTGGGTATTTGGGCTCCGAATATACGGTGATGGCCTCGGTCGGCCATATTCGAGATCTTGCGCAGCCAAGCCAGGTGCCAGCCGCCGACAAAACCAAATTCGGCAAGTTCGGAGTTGACGTGGAAGACGGATTCAAGCCGTACTACATCGTCGACGGCAACAAGAAGAAAACCGTGTCCGAGCTGAAAAGCGCGTTGAAAAAAGCCGACACCCTGTACCTCGCAACCGATGAGGATCGCGAGGGGGAGGCCATCGCCTGGCATTTGGTACAGACGCTCAAGCCGAAAGTGCCGGTCAAGCGCATGGTGTTCCACGAAATCACGAAGGAAGCCATCAAAGCGTCGCTTGACAATACTCGCGACGTTGACGACGACATGGTCGACGCTCAGGAAACCCGCCGTATTTTGGACCGCCTGTACGGCTATGAGCTTTCTCCGGTGCTGTGGCGCAAGGTTGGTCCGGGTCTTTCCGCGGGGCGTGTGCAGTCCGTTGCCACGCGTTTGATCGTGGAGCGCGAACGCGAGCGTATGGCGTTCGTGCGTGCTTCGTATTGGGATGTCACCGCAACGTTGGAAGCGCCGGATGCCGATGGCAACAATGTTGCGTTTGATTCTCGTATGGTGTCGCTTGGTGGGCGTCGTTTGGCGGGTTCCAAGGATTTCGGCGCCGATGGCAAGCTGACTGCGACCGATGCGAAGGATCAGGTCATGCAGTTGGATGAGGCGCAGGCTTCCGCGATTGCGCAGGCGTTGGAATTTGCAACGTTTACCGTCGCGTCGATGGAAACGAAGCCGTACCGTCGCCGTCCGGTTCCACCGTTTACTACGTCTACATTGCAGCAGACCGCCGGCAATCGTCTCGGCATGAGCTCACGTCAGACCATGCGTGCGGCGCAAGGATTGTATGAAAACGGTTATATTACCTACATGCGTACCGATTCGGTGACGCTGTCGCAGGAAGCGATCGCAGCTGCGCGTGAAGCGGTCGTCAAGCATTTCGGCGAAAACTATCTGTCGGATGCGCCGAAACAATATGCCACAAAAACCGCGGGTGCGCAGGAAGCCCACGAATGCATTAGGCCAGCGGGTGCGAAATTCCGTGACCCTGCGGAAATCGCAAGCAAAGTGCCGGCCGACCAGCTCAAGCTGTACACGCTGATCTGGCAGCGCACGCTTGCCTGCCAGATGGCCGACGCAACCGGTTCCACGGCGACCGTGCGACTGTCTGCGCCGACCGAATCGAATGGGGAAGCCATGTTCCAGGCTTCCGGCACTGTCATCGAATTCCCCGGCTTTATGAAGGCGACCGGTGAAGGCCGCCGCGCGTCCGCCGAATCGAAGAAGAGTGATGCTGCTGAAAGCGTTGAACAGGCTGCGCAATCCGGCAAATCCAGCAAAGCGAATAAGAAGTCGGATGACAATGTGTCGCTGCCGCCGATGAATCCGGGCGATGCGCTCGCCGCGGTGGCGGTTGACGCCGACGGACACGAAACTCAGCCTCCGGCGCGTTACACCGAAGCGTCGCTCGTGAAAACGTTGGAACAGAAGGAAATCGGCCGCCCGTCCACGTATGCGAGCATTATTTCCACGATTATCGATCGTGGGTACGTGTATGAGCGTGGTCGTGCGTTGATTCCGTCGTGGCTCGCGTTCTCCGTGGTCAAATTGCTGGAAACGAAGTTTCCGCGGTACGTGGATTACGAGTTCACGGCTGATATGGAAAGCGGTCTTGACCAGATCGCGAGCGGTCAGGAGACCGGTAGGAATTGGCTGACCCGCTTCTATTTCGGTTCCGGTGAGGGTGCTGCGCAATCCGCGGACGAGGCGCATGCCGGTTTGCAGCAGCAGGTCGCGCAGCTGGGTGAAATCGACGCTCGCGAGATCAATACGATTGAGATCGGCGACGGTTTGCATGTGCGCGTCGGCAGGTATGGCCCGTATTTGGAGGATGTGAACCATCTGGATGATGAAGGCAATCCGAAGCGTGCGTCGCTGCCGGATACTCTCGCTCCGGATGAGCTGACGGTGGAAGTCGGTCATGATTTGATTGAGAATCATTCCGGCGGTCCGCGTGCACTTGGTGTTGATCCGGTTTCCGGGGGCACTGTTGAAGTGCGTAATGGTCGTTTTGGCCCGTATGTTGCGTTGGTGATGCCTTCTGCGGATGCTGGTGCTGACGGTGACGTGGCTGGTGATGGCAAGCCGAAGAAGGGCAAGAGCGCTAAGAAGGCTGCCGATCGCCCGAAGATGGCGTCGTTGTTCAAGACGATGAGCCCGGAATCGTTGACGTTGGATGATGCGTTGCGTTTGCTGAGTTTGCCTCGTGAAGTTGGTTCTTATGAGGAAGCGGACTCTCAGACCGGTGAAGTGCAAACGGTTGCTGTGCAAGCCAATAATGGTCGTTACGGCCCGTATTTGACGAAGACCGGTGCCGATGGCAAGTCGGATACGCGCTCGCTCGCTTCGGAAGATGAGATTTTCACGGTTGATTTGGACAAGGCGAAGGAACTGTTCGCCCAGCCGAAGTATGGTCGTGGGCGCGGTCGTGGCGCTGCCAAGCCGCCGCTGCGTGAACTGGGCGTCGATCCGGAAACGCAGAAGCAGGTGACCATCAAGGAAGGTTTCTACGGCGCGTATATCACCGATGGTGAAACGAACCGTACGTTGCCGAAGCAGTATGCTCCCGAGTCGATCGAGCCGGCTGAGGCGTTCCGTCTGTTGGCGGAGAAGCGTGCGCAGGGTCCGTCGAAGAGGCGCGGTCGCAAGGGTGCTGCTAAGAAGACTGCTGCTAAGGGTGCTAAGGCTTCTGCTGATCAAGTTCGTGCCGATCGCCGTGCCAAGGTGCGCGAGTTAGCTGATAAGGGTTGGGCCAACACCCGTATCGCCAAGGAGATCGGTTCCACGCCGACCACGGTGAAGGCCGATGTGGAATGGCTTGCCGCCAACGAAGGATATGCCCGTCCCGCCGTAGTTCCCGCCCGGTGATGAATATGCAAGGTATATTCATCTCCTTTGACGTACAGTCCTGTGGACTGTACGTAGCAGCGAGTAGCGATAGCTGACGAGCGTCGCATGAACGATGCCGGTGGGCTGTTCGTAGCAGTGAGCAGCGATAGCGTTGCGAACGCCGCAGGGTACAGTGATGAATATGCAAGGCATATTCATCTCCTTTGAAGGCATCGACGGTGTCGGCAAAACCACGCAGGTCGAACGGTTGCGTGCGTATGTTGAGGCGCAGGGGCGCGAATGCGTGGTCACGCGCGAGCCAGGCGGTACCGTGCTTGGCGTGGCGATTCGTAAGCTGCTGCTTGGCGGCGTGGAAGGTTCCGACGTGGATATTGCTCCGCGTGCTGAGGCGTTGCTGTTCGCCGCTGATCGTGCCCAGCATGTTGCCGAGGTGATTCGCCCTGCACTGGAACGCGGTGCCGTGGTGATTACCGATCGGTACCTTGATTCTTCTCTTGCATACCAAGCTGGCGGCCGCGAATTGACGGCAGATGAAATCCGTAACTTAAGTATGTGGGCAACCAACGGTTTGTTGCCGAATCGCACATATCTGCTGGATCTTGACCCTGTGCAATCGCATGCACGACTGCAGCATGATGAAGATCGCATGGAATCTGCAGGAAACGATTTCCAACGTCGTACACGACAGGCGTTTCTTGACTTGGCAAAGGCGGAATCGCAACGTTTCCGCGTGATTGATGCCAGCCAATCCATTGAAGAAGTATGGGCTCATATCCAATCCGATTTTGCGGGAATCGACCAATCGGAGGCCGCCCAGTGAGCGTGTGGGATTCGATTGTCGGCCAGCAGCGGGTTGTCGAACAACTCAAAGCCATCGCAAGTGGCGATCCGAAAGCCATTGCACAATCCTGGCTAATCTGCGGTCCTCCAGGATCGGGCCGTTCCAATGTGGCGCGCGCGTTTGCGGCGGCGCTGGAGAGCCCCGATCATGGTCTTGGCGACGAGCCGACCAAAGCCGTGCAGCAGGTGCTTGCCGGCACTCATCCCGACGTGACCGTGCTTGCCACCAACAAAGTGACCATCGGCATCGACGAGGTGCGAGACATCATCACCACTTCCGAACAGATGCCGAGCACTGCGCCGTGGCGCATCATCATTATCGAAGATGTCGATCGCATGCTGGAACGCACCACCAACGTGCTGCTCAAGGAGATTGAGGAGCCGAGCGAGCACACGATTTGGCTCTTGTGCGCGCCGAGTGCGCAGGATGTGTTGCCGACGATTCGCTCGCGCACTCGCATCGTCAATCTTGCCGTGCCTTCCACGCAGGCAGTGGCCGCATTTCTGGAACAAAATGGCGGATTTGAGCCGAAAATCGCGGTACGTGCCGCACGCCTTGCAGAAGGGCATATCGGCATTGCGCGCTTGTATGCGGAGAATGAGCAGGTGATGTCTGACCGTGACGAGCTGATTGTGGGTGTGCTTGGATTGCGTCGCGCATCGGATGCGGTGCTGCTTGCCGGCAATCTTATCGACAATGCGAAAGCGCAGGCCGAAGCGGAGGTGAAGGTCAAGGCGGCAGAAGCGGAAGCTGATTTTCGTAGGATCAATGGGCTTGGGGCGAAGGATCGTATTCCTCCGAAACTGCGTGGCGCGTACAATGCGATCGCCAAAAAAGACGAGCTGAAGCGCCAAACTACGCGACTTACGCGTGATGTGCTTGACCGTGCGTTGAACTCGATTGCCAGTATTTACCGTGATGTGGCTGTGCTGCAGAACAATGCCGAGGATTCGGTGGGGCTGATCAATTTGGAGAATCGTTCATCGATCACCGAACTGTCGGTGCGGCTTACGCGTGGGGGAGCGGTGCGGCGGCTGGAGGATATTGCCGTTGCGCGTCGCCGCCTGGCCGGCAATGGCAATCCCGTACTGGTCTTCGAAGCCCTCTTCTGCTCTCTCATCGCCAGCTAGGGCTAGCGGCGTTGGCACATACTGTTTTCCGAGGGCAGATTCTTCCAGTCGCTGGAGGTATTGCCCCGCTAGTGGGCGTCTTAGCGTCCTAATTCTTCCAGTTACTGGAGGAATCTTGCCGCTGACAGGGCTTTTGGCGTCCGTATTCCTCCAGTTGCTGGAACAATCTTCCCGCTGGCGGGGCTTTTGGCGTCCGTATTCTTCCAGTGAGTGGAGGAATTGCCCCGCTGATTGGTTTCTTAGCGTCCTATTTCTTCCACTCACTGGATGAATCTTCCCGCTGATTGGCCTCTGAAGGTCCGTTTTCCTCCACTCACTGGAACAATTCTCCCGCTGGTGGGGCTTTTAGGGTCCTGATTCCTCCAGTGAGTGGGGGAAATGGTTGTTTGGCTGCATGATTTTGGCTTGCTGCCGCGTAATTTCGTTTTTTCGCGATTATTTCGAACCGTGCGATCAGAAACTTGCTATCGTGCGATAACTGCCGACAAAATTGCAAAAATTGCGATTCAGCGCTGGTAGTTGGTGGATTCGCGCACGATCAGTTGTGGTGCAAGTGAGATATGTGCGGGGCTGTCGGGGCCGTCGTTGAGTAGGCGTAGCGCTTCGGAGACGATTTGTTTGAACGGCGGGCGCACACTGGTCAGCGGCGGCATGGTGGTGCGTGCGATTGGCGAATCGTTGTAGCCAACCACCAGCACATCTTCAGGCACGCGAAGCCCAAGCGAGTGCAACGCCACCATCACGCCGAACGCGATCGCATCGTCGGCACACACCACGGCCTCCGGTTGCACGAGCGGCTCGGAAAACAGTCGCATGGCGCAGTTGAATCCGCGCTGCACGCTACGGTCTCCGAACCTGTTCCATTCGGTTTCGGTGGCAAGATGGTGCGCTCGCATCTGAGTGTGGAACATGGTGAATAGTTCCGCCGATTCGAAGGAGATTTCCTTGCCGGCCATGTATGCCACGGATGCGATGCCACGTTCAGCCAAATGCCCGATCACGATTTCCATGGCTGCGTTTTCGTCGACGCTCACCATGGATGTGCGGAACGAGCATTGGCGGCCGCCCACCTGCACGATCGGCAGTGTGGAGGCGTAATGTTCAAGCTCCGCGGAAAGGTAGGCCTCCCAGGCGGGCAGCACGATCAGACCGTCAACATGGCGGTCTACCAACGACTCGATGCGTTGAATCTGCGTGGCCTGGTCACCGCCGATGCCCAGCAGCAGTTGCTGCGAATCCACGTCGATGACGGGTTCGATTTCGTCAAGCAGCTGCGCACAGAACGGGTCGTTGGCGGTCGGAATCACCAGGCCGATGGTGTTGGTGACGGTGCTGCGCAACGCGCTCGCCGCATAATTGACCGAATAGTTGAGGTGTGCCGCGGCCGCTCGCACGCGGCGTGCGATGTCGTCGTCTTTGGTGCGTTTGCCGGAGAGGACGCGGGAGACGGTGGCGATGGAGACGTTGGCTAGCGCTGCGACGTTCGTGATCGAACTGTTCGCCGAAGTTGCCGAAGCCGAAGCGTTGTCGGTTGTACGTGCCATGCTCTCCTCACCACAAATATTCGAAATGCTCGAAAAACTCGGATTATTCGAATTACTGCCGTATCTCAATCGCGTATTCAAGAATAAAACAGCCACCCGTCGAAAGCGGCAGGTGGCTGGAAGCAAGTATCGCAATCATGCATGTTGCATTGCGACTTCATAATTGCGATGCAATAACTGAAGATTGTTGAATATCGTGCGAAATTCTGAAATCTTCAGCAAAAGGAAGATCACTCGGCGTTGACGAGGATGTTCAGCAGGTTGTCTGCCACGGTTTCGTCATCGGCGCCCTGCACGTCGATGACCACGGACTCGCCCTGCTTGATGCCCAGGCCCATGACGGACAGGATGGAGTTAGCCGAAACCGGGTTGCCGCCTTCCTTGGCGATGGTGACGGTGCAGCCGGAGGCGGTGACGGCCTGGGTGAACTGTGCGGCCGGACGGGCGTGGATGCCGACGGGATCGTTGATGACGGTGGTGCGGGTTGCCATGATGGACACTCCTTTGAGTCGTGTGTTGATTTTTGGTTGTGTTATTTGAAAGTCGTGCTGCTTGCCGAGCGAAATGCCTCGGTGCGCCGCTAATAATTACTATAGCACCTTTTTTCACGAAACGCAGAAAACGTTTACCGTTTGTGTGTTGCGGCTTAAAGTGTGTATACTGTGTGCAGGCTGAAAATGATTTACCGGCAAAGACGGTGGGAATCATGCAGTAACTCGACGCGCAAAGCAAGCGCGGAAATCACAACAACAAACGTTCGGTTCGCGTTCCTTTCGCGGGCAAACAACAAAACAAGGAAACAGGTCAAAGGAGTTCACATGATTATCAAAGGTGTTGGCATTGGTCGCGGTGTTGCAGTCGGCCCGGTCATCCGTATGGCGCAGCCACTGCCGGAACCGTCGGACGCTCCGCGTGCGGAAGGCATTGCTGCCGAAAGCGAAATCGCCCGCGTTGACAAGTCCCTCGCACTGGTGAACGCCGACCTGAACCGTCGTGCCGAAGAGGCCGCCAATGGTGACGAAGGTGCCAAGCAGGCCGCTCCGATTCTGCAGGCCATCTCCATGTTCGCTTCCGATCCGTCGCTGGCTGAATCCATCAAGGGTCTGATTCAGCAGGGTAAGACCGCCGAACGTGCGGTGCTCGAAGGCTTCGCCGCAGTGGAAGACATGTTCCGTGCCATCGGTGGCTATCAGGCTGAGCGTGCCGCCGATCTGCATGATGTCGGACAGCGCGTGATCGCCGACCTTATGGGCGCTCCCGCTCCGGGCTTGCCGCAGAGCGAAACCCCGTTCGTGCTCGTCGCCGAAGATCTTTCCCCCGCTGATACCGCGGCGCTCGACATGAGCAAGACCCTCGCCATTGTCACCTCGCAGGGCGGCCCGACCTCGCACACCGCCATTCTGGCTCGCGCTCGTGGCATTGTGGCGGTTGTTTCCGCAGCCGAAGCCGAAAACCTGACCGACGGCACTACCGTGGTCGTGAACGCGGCCAAGGGTGAACTTGTCGTTGACCCGACCGAAGAGGAGATCGCCGTTGCCGAAGCCGCCAAGTCCCGCGCGGCCGCAGCCAAGGAACTGCGCGGCAATCCGGGCTCCACCAAGGATGGTCATCTGATTCCGCTGCTCGCCAACGTGGGCAAGCCGGCCGATGCGGCCAAGGCGCTGGAATATGGCGCTGAAGGCGTTGGCCTGTTCCGTACCGAATTCCTGTTCATCGGCAACTCCGAGCCGCCGACCGTCGAAGAGCAGACCCGCGCTTACACCGAGTTGCTGAGCCAGTTCCCAGGCAAGAAGGTCGTGATTCGTATGCTCGACGCCGGCGCCGACAAGCCGCTGCCGTTCCTCACTCCGGAAGACGAGCCGAATCCGGCCCTCGGCCTGCGCGGTCTGCGCACCCTGCGCGCCCACATGGACGTGCTCGAAGGCCAGCTCAAGGCGCTCGCCGCAGCCGATGCCGCCACCGATGCGAACCTGTGGGTTATGGCTCCGATGGTTGCCGACCAGCATGAGGCTGACTATTTCGTGAAGCTTGGCAAGAGCTTCGGTCTGAAGTTCGTGGGTGCGATGGCCGAAGTGCCGTCGATTGCGCTTATGGCTGACAAGGTGGCTGACGTGGCTGACTTCGTGTCGATCGGCACCAATGATCTGACCCAGTACACTCTGGCCGCCGACCGTACGCTCGGTTCCGTTGCCAACTATCAGACCGCCTGGCATCCGGCGGTGCTGCGTGCCATCAAGATGATTTGCGACGCGGGCAACGCCAAGGGCATGCCGGTGGGCGTGTGCGGCGAGGCCGCTGCCGATCCGGACTTGGCCGTAGTGCTGGCCGGTCTTGGCGTGAACTCTCTGTCCATGACTCCGGTGGCACTCGACGACGTGCGTGCCTCCCTTGCCGAAGTCACTTTCGAAGAGGCTCAGGCCCGTGCCGAAGCCGCCCTTAACGGCGACTTCTACCACCCGGCCAACTGAGCCGTACTAGCTGTGCCTATTGCCTGTAACGTCCTGTTTTTCAAGTGATGTGAGGTCTGATAGGCCCTGTTTCCCGGAACGACCCCTGCCCGCGTGCCTCCATGACTCGCTCGCAGGGGTCGTTTCGTTATGCCGTCAATTGAAACCTTGTATGAGTCAGACGCTTGAGGGATACTGGGTGCATGAAGATTTCCGCAGATTTCACCGTCATTCCCGACGCGTTTGCCAAGGCGGCGCCGCCTGAGAACTGCATCGACGGTACACCGATTGTTTCCTTCCCCTTCTACATTGATGCGCTTGATCCCGCAGTGCAGTTCCTGCATTGGGAATTCGTTGATCCGGATTCGATTCCGGTATGCGGTTTCCAGTGGAATCATTGGTCTCTGGCGAACCTGCCCGTGGACGCGCTGATGTACGATTTCAACGATTCTCACGCGCTCGCGATTCCGGCTGATTTCTCGCGCACGGTTTCCGCGATGATTCCTGAAACGATTCAGGGACGCACGTCCGCCGCCTCGCCGTTGCTGCAAGGCCGCAGCAACGATCCCGCAGTGACGATGCGTTACAACGGTCCATATCCGCCGGATCAGGATCACGACTACTACCTGCATGTGTGGGGCACCACGGCTCCGCTCGCCGGCCTCAATCAGGGATTCTGGCTCAACGAAATGGAACGTGCGCTGCGTACTTCCGGCACAATCGTTGATCAGGGCGCTATTTTCCTCACTGGAAAAGCCTGATTTTTGAAAGACAATCTGAAGTAAGATCAGAAATATACCCGACGAAAACGTATTGACAATAATTGAAAGGATTGCTGAATAATTATGGCGTGTACCACGATTTTGGTTGGCAAAGACGCAAGTTATGACGGATCGACCATCATCGCCCGTAATGAAGATAGTGCAAATGGTGAATTTTGCCCGAAGCGCTTCATCGTAGTCAAGCCTGAAGATCAGCCGCGCAAGTACAAGAGCGTGCTTTCGCATGTTGAAATCGACCTTCCTGACAATCCGCTGCAGTATACGGCTGTGCCGAATGCCGATCTGAAGGAAGGCATTTGGGGCGAAGCTGGTGTGAACGAGGCGAACGTTGCCATGAGTGCCACCGAAACGCTCACCACCAACGAGCGTGTGCTTGGCGCCGATCCGTTCGTGGAACTCAAGCCTGCCAAGGGCAAGGAAGGCGAAGAAGGCTTTGAGCCGGAAGTCGCCGGTGGTATTGGCGAAGAGGATTTCCTCACCCTTGTGCTTCCGTACGTCACCACCGCCCGCGAGGGTGTGGAACGTTTGGGCGCGCTGCTTGAGGAATTTGGCACCTATGAGATGAACGGCGTTGCCTTCTCCGACGTTGACGAGATTTGGTGGCTGGAAACCGTTGGCGGCCATCATTGGATCGCCAAGCGTGTGCCGGACGAAGCGTATGTGACCATGCCGAACCAGCTGGGCATTGACGAATTTGATCTTGAAGATGCGTTTGGCGAGCAGGAGGGCCACATGTGCTCCGCCGATCTGGCCGAGTTCATCGAACGCAACCATCTTGACCTGTCGGTGGAGAGCACCACGCCGTTCAACCCGCGTGACGCGTTTGGCTCCCACTCCGATTCCGATCACGTGTACAACACTCCTCGTGCTTGGTACATGCAGCGTTTCCTCAACCCGTACGACGAGCAGTGGGATGGTCAGGATGCCGACCACAGGCCGGTTTCCGACGATATTCCGTGGGCTCGCCAACCAGAACGCAAAATTACCATCGAAGATGTGAAGTATGTGCTGAGCTCCCACTATCAGGGCACCCCGTACGATCCGTATGGAAAGCTTGGCGACCAGCGCACCCGCCATATGTTCCGCCCGATCGGCATCAACCGTCAGAGCCAGCTTGCGGTAATGCAGATCCGCCCGTACCGCCCGCAGGTGAGCCGCGCGATCCAGTGGATCGCCTACGGTTCCAACCCGTTCAACACACTCGTGCCGTTCTTCCCGAACGTCAACTCCACGCCGAAGTATTTGGAAGACACCACCACGCGCGTCACGTCCGAAAACTTCTATTGGGAGAACCGCATTATTGCGGCCCTGTGCGATTCCAGCTTCGCCGACACCGCCAACGCTGTGGAACGCTATCAGGAGAAGACCGGTGCGATGGGCCACCGCATGGTTGCCACTACCGACGAGCAGATTGAACGCTTGGTGGGTGACGTTACCGACGAATTCGATGCGGAAGACGAAATCGGCGATGTGCAGCCGATGGAACCGGATGAAATCATCGAAGCCGTGCGCAACGACGAAGCCCGCGAAATCCTTGCCGCAGCCAACGAGACCATGGCCGCGCAACTCAAGGAGGAAACCGACAAGCTTCTTGATTCCGTGTTGTATACTGCCAGCATGAACATGAAGAACGGCTTCCACATGTCGGACTTCTAGAATCTCACCATTCGGCTCCTGTGACCACGTTGCGGGAGCCGATTATTTTCCGCAATACAACATCGTTAAAATGACGTGCATTCCAAATCGAAGAAAGGAAACCCCCAGTGACCAGCATTGAGGACTTCACCAGCCAGTACGGCCTGGTGCAGAAGATTGACGCGTTCGGTTATCTCGATTATTTGAAGAATAATCCCGACGCTCAGCGCAAGCACGGCAAGGTCGTGCTCGTCACCGCCGACACTCCGTTGAAGGCGTCTCGCGGCGAAGGCAAGACCACCACCACGATCGCGTTGATCGATGCGTTGCGTGAGCGTGGCATCGACGCGGCCGCTGTGCTGCGTCAGCCGAGCATGGGCATCACGGCAGCCGGTTCCAAGGGTGGTGCTTCGGGCGGCGGCAAGGCCTCCCTGACCCACCCTGAGCTGATCGACTGGGGTCTGTGCGGCGAAATGGGTGCTATCGAAGCGGCTCAGAACCTGCTGGTTTCTTTTGCTGAGAAGGCTGTGGACGATGGCAAGCTGGACACCATCCTCGTGCCGCGCGTTTCTGAGGTGCCGTCCCGTTCGCTGCGTCAGATCGCGGTGGACCGTGGCAAGGGCAATGTGGCTGAGCGTGTGGTGCTCACTCCGACCTGCGAGCTCATGCAGATTGTGGTGCTTTCTCGTTCCATGGATGAGATCGCGGACCGCGTGTCCAAGATGATTGCCGGCACGAAGGACGGCAAGGCCGTGACCTTCGGTGAATTCGTTGATTTGTGGCGCATTACCGGCATTCTTTCCGATGCGGTGAAGCCGGCGAAGACGGAAACGGTGAATGGTTCTCCCGTGTATGTGCACGGCGGTCCGTTCGCGAACGTGTCCATCGGCATTCCGACGTTGGTTTCCGTGGAAATGGCGTGCGCTCTGCACGACGTGGTGATTGTCGAAGCTGGTTACGGTACTGACGCGGGCGCTCAGAAGTGGCTTGACATTGCTTGCCGCGAGTATGGCGCACAGTGGCCGTCCGCTGCGATTGTGGTGACTCGCGCTTCTACTTGGCGTGACGATCCGGCGCTCGCTTGGCGTTACCCGTTCCATGTGCAGCGCCTCGAAGGTCTTGATATTCCTACCTTCCCGCTTATCAACCTGTGGGATGGCGAGGATGATCAGATTCCGGCGCTCAAGGACACTGCCAAGGAACTGGAATTCCGCGACCCGATCATCGGCAACCTGTACCGCGACGGTGGCGACGCGCTCGCCCCGCAGCTCGATGCGTTCGTCGATGCCGTGACGAACGGTTCCATGCCGGCCGAACCGCACAGCCACAAGGGCATGGCTCTGGTGGAGAACGTGCGTTGGGTCGCCGAGAACGCGTACGGTGTGCCGTCTGACCGTGTGATTCTGAAGGACGGTTTTGCTGAATCGCTTAATGGGGCAATGGGCCTGTGCGCCAGCGCCGGCATTGACTTCGGTTCGCTCGCGCTGGTCGCGGTGAAATCTCCGGCCACGATGACTGACAACGATTCCGCTCCGGCTGAAGAGCGTACGGTTACGTTGAAGAAGGTTGAGGTGCATTCCGGTGCCGGTTTAGTGCATGTGAACCTCACTACCTCGCTGACCACCCCTATGCCGAAGATCGTGTGATAAACGAGTTGTAGCGTTCTGATCGCAACGTTTTAGGGCGGCCACTTGCGTATATGCGTAGGCGGCCGCCCTTTTTGCACCCTAATTTTGGCGGTCTCTAGCGAACGTCGCAACGCCATGACTTCGCAGGAAGGAGGTAACTTCGTTGGAAGTTGTCGCCCCGAACCGTGAAGCGGGAAACACGGTGTGTTTCCCGTAGGTGAGGTGAGAGGTTCGCAATATGGGCGAACCTCGAAGGAACGGTGGTAACTTCGTCAGAAGTTGCCACCGTTCCAGCCCCAATCAGTGGTGGCGGTGTAACGGATGTACGTGCGGTCGGCCGGAATGCCTAATTCCCTTTCCAACGCGGCCATGATCTGCTCGGTCAGCTTCTCCCAGGCGGAACCGGGCACGGAACGACCGAACACGTTCACTTCGACGTATGCGGCTGGCTTGGAATCGTCGCCGCCGAAATAAATCGGCATATTGTCTTCAAACGGGCACATCAGCCAGCCTTCGGACTTGCCGGGAACGGCGGTGATCGCCTTGCCGTATGCGGACTTCAGCGCCTCTCGCTGTTCGGCGGTGGTGGACACGGAAACATGGGTGTGGATGACTGGCATGATGCTCTCCTTGAATTGTTGGAATCAGCCTTTACGGTTCACCTCCAGTCTAGGCGTCGAACGGCGCAGTCGGGGTGGTTGTGTGAGAAATTTTGGGCTTTGCCTGAACGGCTGCCAAGGTGGTCTGCGTGCGCGTGTTAAATATTCGTTGTGAGAAAACTGATTGAACAGCTTATGAAATTTGGCCTCGTTGGCGTGATCGCCTTCATTATCGACTGGGGCATTCTGAATCTTCTCGTCGGCGTATTCCGCATGCACAACGTGCTCGCCGCAACCATCTCGTTCGTTATTTCCCTGATTTTCAACTATGTCGCCAGCATGAAACTGGTATTCAAGCACCGTGACGACATGGCCCGCTGGATGGAAATCCTTATTTTCGTGATTGGCGCGCTGATTGGCCTGTTTATGAACGACGCCATTATTTGGATTTCCACGTATGGCATGAACCATGATGCATACGTGTCGCAGAGCACGGAATATCTGATCCGCACCAATGTCGGCAAGCTCATTGCAACCGCCGTGGTGATGGTGTGGAACTTCCTGACGCGCAAATGGTTGCTCGACGATACGCATACCAACGCTATGAACCGTTTGCGCAAGGCTGACAACCGTCTGACTCCGGAGGAGCTGGAAGCCAAGTGGCAGAACAGCTTCTCGCACAAGCTTGGCATATGGTCGCTGGAACACACTCCCAACGGCTGGCCCAAGTAGTCCTGAATTCAGAAAATCTGTCTGTACAACCCGGAAATTTACCCTGATTTTCGCATTGTGCAGACGGCCGGGCAGCCCTGAATATGAAAAGGCGGTGTCTTATACCTTTGTATAGGTGTAAGACACCGCCTTTTCATGTGCCTTGCATGCTTTAAGCGCGAAAGATCACACGCTTACGGTGGTGAGCATGGGCTGCTCGGTGGAGTCCTTGATCTGCTTGAAGCCGAACAAGGCAATCACCAACGAGGTAAGCGCCAAAGCCGTCACCACAATGAAACCACCATGCGATCCCATACGGTCAATGAACTGGCCGGCAATCGCCGACCCCACGGAACCACCGATCGAGTTCATCGCACCCATCCACGCCATGCCCTCGGTAAACCGTGTGGGCGGCACCAAATGCAACATCAGCTGATTGCCGTTCACCCAAGTCGGTGCCTGACATACGCCGATCAGCAGGTAGATGATCATGATCACCCACAGGTGCTTGGCAAACATGAACGAGCCGATGCCTAGATTCACCACCGCAAGACAGAAGTAGAAACGCTTCCACAATGGAATCGTCCAGTCCTTCGCACCATATACGAGCGCACCAATCAATGAGCTGAACGAGAAGCAGGCGAACACGAAACCCGTGTACTGCTTCATATTCGCCTCCGTGGCGAACGCGACGATCGAAATGCTGGCAGCCGACTGGAACGCACCCAAGCCAAACCATGTCACGCACACGGCAATCAGACCCGGCCCCCAAATCGACTCCTTGCGCCCGGCCTGCACATCCGCAGCAGCCTGATCCATGGCGGCCTGCACCTCCGCAGCCGTCTTGCCTTCGGAACGTGCGCGGTCGCGAGCATATTCGATTGCCGCTTCAGCCTGCAACGCCTTGGAACGGGCGGCTTCGCGCTCGCGGTATTCCTTGCGGGTCATGCCCGCTTCGCGAGCCAGCTGCGTCTGCGATTTCGGCTCGGTGGAAAGTTCGGTGAGGAACATGAGCGCGCCGACCGCCACGCACATGCCGGTAAACGAGAAAGCCAGCAGGCCGGAGATTACGGCCAGCGTGGAGGCGAGCGGATTGCCGATCACCCACATGCATTCGTCAAACACGCCGGAAAGAGAAAGCGCACGGTTCGTTTTCTCCGTATCGCCTTTAAGCAGCGTCGTCCAGCGCTGACGGCTCATCGCGCCCCACGGCGGAATCGCCGCCATGAAGGGCACGATGCAGAACAGAATCCATGAGGGCACTCGAGCGGTGATGCAGGAAACCAGCGCGGTCGCCGCGATCATCCACACAATGATCGTCGGAATCGACACCTGACGCTGGCCGAACTTATCGACCAGCTTGCCGAGCACTGGGCTTGCAACGGCCAGTGCGATCGCCTGCACGGCCGTCAGCGCGCCTGCCAGCGAATAATTGCCGTAATAGTGCTGTACGGAAATCGTAATCGTCATGCCGACCATCGGGAACGGCATGCATGCGATCACCGAGCCGACCGAAAATCGGGCGGTGTGCGGTATGCGAAGAAGCTCCGCATACCCTCCGAAAAGACGTTGGCCGATGCTTTTGGCGCCGGCGAGGACTGAATTGGTCACGTTTTGCCGCTCCTTTCTGCTCACGGTTGGTGCTTGCGTCCGCCGCTTTGCGTTGCCGTGGACCGCTTGATATGTCCTTGTTCTTCTTTGACTGTTTTTCTGTTGTTGTTCTCCAGCCCCAGTTTCTCACTTCAACCTCGCTTGAACGTCAATCGATTGACGTTTCAGCGTGTTGCATAGGGGAGTGGAGATTGGTTGTGTGTCGTCTTCTTGACCTAGACAACTTTATGCGGAGGTGCTGTCGCAACACGCGGTACATTGAGGTTGGCAGACATAATTCGATTGGTTATTTTGTAAGTACTCACCACACGTTCACTTGGTGGACGAAAAGATGTTCGGCGGGCGAAAGAAGGTTGTCGCAAAATGGTTGCGCAACGCTTCCAGAGCTTGCAATTGCAGGATTTTCGTTCCATCGGTCAACGTCAGCAGTCAACGTCAGCAGTCAACGTCAGCAGTCCGGCAGCAGTCCGGCAGCATCTTGCGGAAAGGCGGTAGGGATGCCCGCAACAACCATCCATTTCGTACGTCACGGCAAAGTCGAAAATCCGGGGCATTTGCTCTACGAACGACTGCCCGGATTCCACCTGTCGGAAGTGGGCGTGCGCATGGCGCAGGCGACCGCGCACTACATTGCCGTCAGTCCGCAACTCAACACTGTTTCCGCCATCTACTCGTCGCCGCTGGAACGCACGCGCGAAACGGCCGGCGAAATCCTCACCGCACTCAACGAAGTGCGCGAAGCCCGTGGCGAGGAGCCGCTGGAACTCACCACCGACGAGCGCATCATCGAAGCACGCAACGAATTCCGCGGCACGCGCATCGGCTACGGCGAAGGCGCGCTCTGGAAAAACGGCAATTGGAGACTGGTGCGTAACCTGTGGAAGCCAAGCTGGGGCGAAAGCTACCAGTCGATCGCGCATCGTGTGCAAGCGTTCGCCCTTGAAAAAGTGGGGGAGCATCCGGGTGAGCAAATCATTGTAGTCAGCCACGAATCGCCCATCTGGAGCTACAGGCACATGCTGGAAACCGGGCACCCGGAACATAATATGCTGCTACGCCACACGGCGCTCGCCTCCATTACCTCCATTACCTACGATTGCGATACGCGAAAAGTTTTGTCGATCACGTATGTCGACCCCGCTGCCGGCGTGGAATAATGCGTGAAACGCGTGAAACGCGCGGCGGATGGTTGTGAGGCTGATATGCGGCAGGTAACGTGCGTCGGTTGTTGAAAGGAAGGGGATTCCATGTCATTATTGAAGGGCTGGGTCTCCTGATGGGCTTAGCGAAGATATGGACGTCGAGGCTGCAAAGGAGCACGAATGCCTTTTAAGATCAACAACGAAGCGCTTTACCCGCTCTACAATATGCCTCATACGCAGTTGGCTATCGAATATTGCGTCAAAGTGGTGGAGTTGTGGCCGCTGCAAACCGCGCAGGAGATGGAGAACGACGCCAAGTATATGGAAGATCTGCAGGTAGGGTTTTCCTGCATGATGGCAAGGGCGTTGCTGCGCTTGCCGGATGAAGTCGACATATCCGTGGCGGAAGCCGTATATGAGGGAATGGATGAGATTCCGGGCTGCGATCCAGCAGTGGTGCAGGCCCTGAAGAAAGCCAATCAGGCGTATGATGTGATGCGCGATTATTCCGAAACCAACAATGCCGACCTGTTCTTTAAAGCGGCCGACATTCTGGGCATCTCCATCGACGCCCACGTCGAAAAGAGCATCCGCAGTGTGATGAAAAGCGTCACTCACCTCATTCGCGGTAGCTCCGGATTCGAATTCGACGGCGAAGTGTCGAAGAACGTCAGCTTCTGCTACGCCACCACAGTCGATCCGTTGCAGCTCACCGGCCGCTACCTTGCATCTGTTGCGGTGTGCGACGGACTGATGAATCTCATGTGCGACGGCATTGACGATTTGGGCGAGCAGGTCATACGTGTGCTGCCGGTATTGCTGTACGCCAACGAGCTGTGCGAGCAGATGGCCATTCCGCCGACCTGCATGGGCGATGCGGCCCTGCTGCAACTGGTTGAGATGCGCGATTCCATACGCCACATGGATGGAATCGTTCCGGTCGAGGTCAATTCCTTCTGCGAGCGGACCTTCCTCATAACCGCAAACATGATGATTCCGCAGGCGGGCTTGGAATGGTCGTATCATGCGGATTGCCTGCGCTGGGATCCGAAGAAGGCCGAGCGGGAAGCCAAGGATGAAGACGAGCGTAAGAGCAGGGAGGCGCTTGCCGAAAAGTTCAAGTCGAAGAAGGATGATTCGTCTGATTCGAGCGAAGCCTCGGATGCTGCGGAAGCCGAAGATACGGAAGGTGGCACCTCGGAGCGCGATTCGCAATAATCAAAATACTGCAAAACGGGTATTCTGAAAATAAATTTGGAATATGAAATCCTGTCATGACATCGAATGATGGTATTGACGTGACAATATAAAAATCCCGGCACTTGTGTGAACCGCACCCCGATTGTTGGACTGAAGAAATTCAGATTCGATGATCGGAGGTGCGGTTCTTTCGTATGCGTGAGG
>OKWA01000032.1_pt1 | contig 118598 bp, 125 predicted proteins | sample 1606861 | NCBI WGS metagenome assembly OKWA01 (sample SAMN03281007, study PRJEB24777) | human gut metagenome | isolation source: fecal sample PR166 from 1 month old female Malay infant, vaginally... | reverse complement strand
TTAGTATTTCACTACAAATATTGATAATTAAGCCCTTTCAAGCTATAATATAGCTATAAAATCCTTTATATTTTCGCTTTAGAAAACATTCAAATCATATGATATTAAGGGTAGAAACAGGGGTAATAGAATGAGCGGTATATTAAGAATTAAAGAAAGCTATTCCATGCTTAGTAAAAACGAAAAAAAGATCGCAGATTATATTTTGGAAAATGATTTAGATGCCTATGACTTGGCAATTAAGGATTTGGCAGAACGATCACAAACGAGTCCTTCATGCATTATGCGTTTTACTAAAAAAATTGGATATGAAAGCTACACACAGCTACGTATTGATCTCGCAAAAGAATCAGAGAAAGATATGTATACTTCTGATCAATTAATTGGAAACATTACAAAAGATGATTCTGTTTCTGATCTGATGCAGACACTGCATCAATTCACTATCAATACAATTAATAAAACGTTTGATTATTTAGATAAAAAGAAACTAGAGAAAGCAATTGAAATCTTAGCCAATGCCAGAAAGATTTGTTTTGTTGGTGGAGGTACTTCTTTATTAATTGGCATGGATCTATGTCATAAATTTTTATTAGCTGGTATTGATTCCTTCTGCCATGATGATGCACATACACAATTAACACAAGTAAATGACATGACACCTGAGGATGCCATTATCATCATTACATATTCCGGTACCTCTCAGCTCGGTGATATTGCAGTAAAACGTGCAAATCAATTAAAAGTTCCTACCATAACGATTTCTAAGAATGTGAATTCTTATTTAACCAAGAAATCAACAGTACCTTTATTTGTTCCATCTCTTGAAGAAGAACGAAGAATTGGCTCTGTTGCTTCACGTGTATCTTGTACGATATTAACAGATATTTTATATCTTGGAACAATACAAGGCAATATTGATGAAATTACAGCGAATGTAGCACAAGCTAGAAAATTGTTAAAAGAATTAAAAATTGCTAAATAACGAAAAATCATCTGGCTCCATAAGAAACCAGATGATTTTTTTATCTTAGTGTACAGCTTCTAAGCCATATTTGTTCAGCATTTCTTCAATCGCTTGATCTGCTTCTTTTTCTACTTCTTTAACAGGAAGGCGAGCAGGTCCAACAGGAATACCTAACAATTCAACAGAACGTTTCATAACAGATGGAACCGTTCCAAGCTTTAATACACCACGGATATACTCGATTTCTTCTTGTTTCTTATCCGCTGCTTCCTCATCGCCATTCATTAAATCATGATATAATCCTACAACATGCTCTGTAATGACATTGCTGGTACCAGCGATAGCGCCAACAGCACCTAAACGTATAGCAGGAGCAATTTTTGAATCAGAGCCTACCAATACAACAGTATCCGTACCTTTTACTGCTTCCACATATCCTTTTAAATTTTCCATATCTCCTGAGCTGTCTTTGATTGCTTTGATATTATCAATTTTTGCTAACTGTGCAACCGTTTCTTTAGATAAATTGATCTTTGTAGACTTTGGAATGTTATACAAAACGATTGGTAATGTTGTACTTGCTGCAATCATACGATAGTGTTCTACCAATTCTTCCTGTGTAGGAGATATAAAGAACGGCGTAATAACAGATAATGCATCTGCACCCGCTTCTTCTACTTCCTTTGATAAGCGAATGACTTCTTGTGTACTGTTTCCTCCTGTTCCAACATAAACGGGAACACGATGATTAACAAACTCCACCGTTTTCTTTGTAAGTTCCACAGTTTCTTCATGACTTACAACATGAAATTCTCCATTACTTCCAAGAATAAAGATTCCATTTACTCCTTTATCAATTAAACGATCAATCAATTGTTTTAACGCTTCATAATGAATGGTTTGATCGCCATCGCGATGAAATGGTGTTACGATCGGCGTTATAATTCCTTCAATTTTCATTATTTTTCTACCTCCATATTTACACAATTTTTAATTGTTCCATTTATAAAACTTTCTACATTTTCTACGGTCATATCCATGATGCGTCGTCTAGCTTCGATAGAACCCCAGGACATATGTGGCGTAAGAATGCAATTTCTTGCTTTTAATAGGGGGTTATCTATTTCTATTGGTTCCACAGAAACAACATCAAGACCTGCCGCATAAATACGCCCTTCATTTAACGCCTCAGCTAAATCCTCTTCATTGATTAAAGGTCCACGCGCATTATTTATAATAATCGCTGTTTTCTTCATCTTTGCTATAGACTTTTTATTGATAATACCGCGATTTTCTTCATTCAAAGAACAATGTAATACGATGACATCGCTCTGCTCACATAATTCATCAAATTCAACGTACGTAATATCTTTTAAATCAGGATTGTGGTAACGATCATATGCTATCGTCTTCATCCCCATTGCTCTTGCAATCGCACCGGTAGTTTGGCCTATTCTTCCATATCCTATAATACCCATGGTTTTATCCTGTAATTCCATTAACGGTTTTTCCCAGAAGCACCAATCTGCACAGCTCTCCCATGCCCCTTCATGTACTGCTTGATTATGATGCCCTACATGATCACATAACTCTAAAAGTAATGCGATAGCAAATTGTGCTACACTATATGGTCCATATGCCGGTACATTACATACCGGGATATTACGATTTGCTGCTTCTTTAATATCTATTACATCATATCCTGTAGCTAATAAAGCAACCATTTTTATATTCGCACTAGCCTCAAAGGTTTCTTTTTGAATTGGGGTTTTATTGGTTATAACGATATCTGCATCGCCAATACGTTTTATAATATCCTCTTTTTTTGTACGATCATATACATGTAATTCTCCCAAGGCAGCTAACGCTTCCCAGCTAAGATCACCGGGATTTTCTGTATAACTATCAAGTACAACAATTTTCATACTATTTCTCCATCATGGAACGAAGTTCATGTCCTTCATCCGTCCAATAAACTTTTTCAATACGTAGCTCACTACCTAAAGCAAAATGAGTAACACCTAAATCGATATAACGTTTTGCATCTTTGGCTTCATTCAATTCAACACGTGGACTAACACCGTATTTCAATGCCGTACGTATAACTTTTTCTTCTGCTTCACGAACTCGTTCTTTTTCTTCTTTTGAATTAAAGCCAGAGTTCATTGAGAAATCTGCCGGTCCAAATTGAATAAAGTCAACACCCTCTACCTGACAAATTTCCTCAATATTTTCTACTGCTGCTGCTTTTTCAATCATAAAGCCCATAACACATTTGCTTACTTCATCTGCATAACTTAACTGATTTTTAAAGCCTTCATTCTTATACCAACGGCGATTAACAAATCCAAGCTTTCCACCATGCTGAGGTGTAGCCGGACGTACCATTTTCAATGTGTTACGTACTTCTTCAGCTGTTGTATGATCTGTGAATAAAATGCCATTGAAGCCGGATGCTAATGCTTTTTGTGCTACATATTCACGATTTGCCCAATCTGTTTTGATAATACAGGACATGTTATGTAGTTCACAGACTCTGGCGATATTTTCCAAATCGTATTGATTATATGGAGCATATTCACCTAAAAATTCTATATAATCATATGTATTGGTTGCGCCCACTACTTCTGCAACCATCGGCCATGCACTGTTGATACGTGTAGCTATAATAGGCTTTTTTGCATCTAAACATTCTCTTAAACGATTTTTCATTATTCACTTACCTCCAAATCCTTTAAAATATTTGCGATTGACATACGAATTGTATTGTCATCTGATTCTTTTGTCTTGCTGGCAGTATGAGGTGTTAAGATAAAATTATCCAGTTCCAATAATGGTGAATCTTTAGGTGGTTCTTTTGTAAATACATCAAAACCTGCTCCGGCAATCACCTGTTTCTTTAATGCTTCATAAAGATCTTCTTCATTTACAATACCACCTCTTGCCGCATTAATTATAAGAGCATTTGGTTTCATCATCGCAAATGTATCCTTATTGATCATATTTTTGGTTTCTTCTGTTAAAGGCATATGAACAGATATGATATCGCTTTCTTTGATCAACTCTTCAAAACTAGCAATCTTTATATCATGTTCTTTTGCATACGTTGGATCGATGGGAAACGCATCATACGCCATAACCTGCATCCCCATACCCTGAGCTAAACGACCTAAGTTCTTTCCAATATTACCAAAACCAATAATACCTATTGTTTTCCCTGCCAATTCAAAACCATAGACTTTATTCCAACCACCTTTTTTAACATCCGCAACCGCACTGTATGTATTTTTTGCTAAGGTAAAGATGAGTGCCATTGCATGTTCGGCAACAGATAATGAATTGGAACCAATTGTTCTGGAAATTTTAATTCCTTTTTCTTTTGCGTATTCCATATCGATATTATCTACTCCAACACCATATTTAGCTATTGCCTTAAGATTCGAACAGCTATCCAACATTTCCTTATCGGCAATATCCACACCGATAATAATGCCATCGACATCCTTTGCATATCCCATAAATTCTTCGCGTGTATAGGATTTACCGGTTTCATTAACATGAACCTCCCATCCTGCCTTACGCATTTCTTCAATCTGATTCATACCGCTTTTCGCAAATGCTCTTGGTGTAACTAAAATTTTTCCTTTCATAATATCCTCCTTTTTTTAGTACCCTATTTATTTTATAGAAGCGCCTAATGCTCCGCCTGGATGCCACTTTTTATAATCATGTAAGTCAACATCTGCTTCCTTCTGCAAGAGAATGGATAATCCCTGTAACACTATAATCTCAGCAAGATATGAGATTCGTGGTGCTTTATTCAACGGACCTCCTTCATCTTCTACACCGGCATATAAATGTGCATCACTATGTTGTGCAAGCCAAGATTCCCTATTTCCACTTACACCAATGATGATAGCTCCATTGCGTTTTAATGTTACAATCGTCTTTTTCAATTCTTCGGTTTCTCCACTATTTGATATCGCGATTACAACATCATTTTCTAAAACCTGTCCGCTTGATCCATGGATTGCCTCTGTTCCATGCAGCACATAAGCCGGTGTTCCTGTTGATGACATCAATGAAGCAATATATCCAGCCACATAGGAAGGTTTACCAATTCCTGTAACATGTACTCGTTGATGATTTTTCTTCGCCTCTACTATATAGTCATATGCCTTTTGATAATCCTCTAAGGTTATACGACTTGTAAATGCATCTAACTCCAATCGTGCTGTATCCTTAAAATGATCAAGTGCTATTTCAGATTCTTCTGATTTCATATATACCTCCTATTTCTAACATCCTATCCTTTTTTATTTAATCATCGTCATCTTGTGAACCTAACGTATCCAACAACTCTTTAATGCCTTCTTTTCCGGTTTCCAAGATTTTTTGATAAAGTTCATTTAAATCTTCTACGAAGGTGCGCATACTCATGCATTCAATCAACATTCCTAAATTTAAACCTGTAACAACTCTTACCGGTATTTCTTTGGCAATAAGCTCACCTATATTCGCTGCAGCAAAGTTGCATGGTGAGGCACCAAACATATCAACAAAGACAAGAACACCATCGCCATTTTCTACTTCAATCATTCCTTTATACACATCCTCTTTGAAGTTCTCCAAATCTGAATCTGGAAATAAGCCAATTGTTTTCAATTGCTCCTGTTCACCCATAATCATCTTTACACTATCCGCAAAACCCTCCGCAAGTTTGCCATGTGTTACGATCAATATACCAACCATCTTATTTGTGATCTGCCAATCACATCCTCCTTTCCTATCCTATGGCAGCCTGGCACAACGCTAATTCCCTATTTCATGTTAAGCGTTTTCAACCTATGCTCATTCTACATCATATGGTAAAATATTTCAATATATTCTTATTAAAAATAGAATTTTTTATCGTTTTGTTGTTTTTTTTAGTTTCTTTTATATAGAAATAATGGTATAATTTTCTTGTAAGAGGTGTATAAAAATGGAAAATAATATCAAAAACTGGATTATGGATTATGGTGTCATAGCTCGCAAACGATTCTATCGAAAAGAAAAAATACGATTTATTAAGCGTATTGAACAGGAATTTCATCAAATGGGCTATAAAACAAGTATCCTATCCCCGCAGGGATCAAAAGGGAAAGCAATCGATTTATTGATTGGTGATGTAAAAACGGCAAAAAATATCGTTGTTGCTAATTACGATACACCGGTAAAAAGTTTCGGTTTATTTCCCTATAAACCATTCGATTTACGTTATCGAAACACTTGGTATCTAGCCATTGTAGCTGTACCGCTAATTGTCATCGCAATGATATGTTTTTTGTTTTCAACGACCTTTTTAAAGATTGAATGGTTAAAAGGAATCTTTCACATAGAAGATCTTTGGGCTCTTCTCATTTACATTATTGGCATTGTCCTTATCGTGCATTATGCCAAAGGGATCCCTAATAGCAGAAATTTAAATCGTAATTCCAGCGGTGTCATCGCTATGCTTTCATTGGCAAATTCACTTAATGAAAAACAACGTTCTACTACTGCCTTTGTTTTAACAGACTTTGGCTGTATCAATCATCTGGGCGATCAAATGATCAAAGCATATATGGAAACCTATGATAAAACAAACTTTATCGTTATGGATTGTGTAGGGAAAGCAAATACGACCGGTATTTGTTACAGCCCATCCTTTTCATCAAAGGTACACAAATTCGATCATAATATTGTACGTTTTCCTCTTGATGAAAAAAACAATGCGGCAAAGCTCTATCCTAATACCCTTTTTATAAGTAGCGGAACCATAACAAACGATACCTTAGTTTGTGAACATGTGAACACTCGCAAAGATATCGACTTAGATTCTGAACATATTATTTATATTGCTAAACAAGTACAAACATTACTTTAATATGGAATGATTACAATCTTATTATTTTCTAACTCTTATAAATCAAAAAACATGATATAATGATATCGTAAGGTTAAGATAAACATGAACATAGAAGGATATGTAAAAAAAACTTATGACATTATTTCCTGATAAAGGGAATCTATTAAGCCTATATAACGTTCGTGATCATTTTAAAGGGTTCAAATTTGCCCAAAAAGAAATCAGTTTTCCGTTAATAAAATTATTAAAAATTGAAAAAGATCATAAAACAATATATAGGTATTGTGATTTTATAGAAGATATGTGGAAGAACGGTGATGATATGGTAAAGAATATTGTTAATGTTCAAATTATTGAAGATTTATCAAAGTATGAAGGTATTTGACTTATATATGGGAAGTATGTATCAAATGAATTTAAAGAATATATTAATACTTTTTCTTTACCATATAATGTTTTACTTCAAGATACAGTAAAATTGCCTTAACTAAAATAATTATAGAAAAAGAAGTATTTAGACTTTGTGATACGTTCTGAATACTTCTTTTATTATATTCACTATGTATTTAAGTTTTAGAAAATGACACTAACACGGAAGGCTCCGGGTACACAGGCTTCATCAAAAGCTTCCTTTATTTGATCAAACGGAATTCGTTTTTCTACAAGTTTACTAACATCAATCTTTTTATCACTCAACAGCTTTGCGGCTTCTTCAAAATCTTGGAAATTCGCTGTATAGGTACCTACAATCGTCATTTTACGATAGTGTACTTCATTCGGTTTAATTCCAAATTCTGGTTCAGGGAAACCTGCCGCAAAGAATAACACGGTTCCTGCTTTTTCTTTTAACAGTTTGAAAGCCTGCTCATATGCAGCAGTAACACCTACTGCTACAATAACAACATCAAAGCCATCCACACCGCTTTCTTCACGTATTGTATCTACAACATCTTTATTAGCTACATCGATACAGTTGATGCCAAGCTCTCTTGCCGCTTTGATCTTTTTCTCCATCATTTCACTTTGGTAAACACTGCACCCATATGCTTTTGCGACAAGTGCATTTAAAATACCCATTGTTCCTGCACCTATAACAAATACACGATCACTTGGCTGTAAATGTAAACGATGCATACCGGATACAACGGTAGCCAATGGTTCTAAGAAAGCTGCTTCACTTATTTCTACTTTATCTGACATATGGAACGTTGATACTTCTCTTTGAATTACATATTGACCACAAGCGCGGAAGCGTCCGTAATATCCATCAGGATTCATCTGATCAAATGCATAGGCACGAGGTGCGCAGCTACTGTTTCCAAGCTGTGCTTCTAAAGATGATGCATCATATTCATAACAGCCGACTACAAAGTCACCTTTTTTAAAGCGACTTACATGGTTTCCTGTTTCCACTACGACACCTGACCATTCGTGTCCAAACATATAAGGAAAATTTGCTTTTCTTGCCCCTGAATAAATACCATACTCACTGGTACAAAGATTACATGCTTTCACTTCTATCAATAATTCATCGTCAAGCAATTCCGGTAATTCTTTATTACGTATTTCTACTTCACCTTTACCGGTAAAGACCGCAACTTTATTATTTTTTATCATTTTATCACCTCTTAAAAGCTCTTTTCATAAATGGCTTTTACATCTTCTTTTGTTAATGTAACATACGTTCCACTTAAATATGGCATAGCTTTTTCTGCCATATCTTCAAAATATGTCTTTTCTTCAATTCCTACTTCACGCAGTGTTTTTGGAAGCTTTAGCATTGCAAAGAAAGCTCGTAAACAGGTAATTCCTTTATGCGCCGCTGTTTCATCATCCTTTTCACTTACACCCCATACCTCACGAGCGAATTCAGCAAAATCCGGAACTGTTTTTTTACTCATCACATGTTCCATCCAGTTCGGCGTTAATATCGCTAATCCAACACCATGTGTGATATCATAGTATGCACTTAATTGGTGTTCAATGGCGTGAACACTCCAAGTCACCGGACGACCTGCTTTTAAGAAATCATTGATAGCCCATGTAGCAGTCCACATTAGATTTGCTCTGGCTTCATAATCATTCCCATTCACATATGCAGCAAGACCATTATGAATACACGTTTTCATTAATCCCTCACATAAACGTTTTTGCATATAACCTTCTATATTCGAGAAATATGTTTCCATCAAATGAGAAAGGATATCCGCTGTACCTGCCGCTGTTTGATAACTAGAAACACTACATGTATAAGATGGATCCATTATTGCGACTTTAGGTCGTAATAATGGATGTTTTAATGGTCGTTTTTCTCTTTTTTTCAAATCAGATATTACACCGATTCCATCCATTTCACTGCCGGTTGCGGCAATCGTCAATACCGCAATAATTGGTAGGACATCACGTACTTTTGAACTATCTTCAATTAAATCCCAAGCATCTTCATTGGAGGCATAGGACGCTGCGATGGCTTTTCCACAATCAATAACGCTTCCTCCACCCACCGGTAATATGACTTCTACTTTATGTTCATCGCATAAATCAACACCTTTACGTACCGTTTCAATACGTGGATTCGCTTCCACACCGGATAATTCCCAATATTGTGTTTTTGCTTTATTCAATTCTTCAATGACTTGATCATAAATCCCGCTCTTTTTTATACTTCCACCGCCATACACAATAAGAACATGGCTTCCATACTCCTTTATGACCTCATGTAAAGCATGAATTTGGTTTTTTCCAAAATAGACTTTCGCAGGTATATCATAAATAAAGTTTTCCAAGCTTTTCCCTCCTTTTCTTTATAAAAAGATCAACATATATCCACACATGAAAAACATGGATACAAACATATAAATTGAATTGATATTTGCACTAACTTCATGATGTAAATGGAGCTTTTTTGCAAATACAGGCGATACTGCCGATATCGGCGACAAGCATAATAAAGTAAGCATATTTCTCATATCTACTGAAATTGGTAAAAATTGCATCGCAGTTGCCATAAGGATGGCAATTCCTGCACGTTGTATTACGCACTGAATCATACATGTTTTATCATCGTGTTTGATATGCAGATTCATTGCCATACCAATGGAAAGCATTGCAAGTAATGGATTGGCATTCCCTGCAGTTTCCATAAATGATACGGCAAGACTAGGCAGTGATACACGAAACAAACACAGCAGCAGCATAATCAAATATGTCCATACACTGCAAGAATGCAATGTGTTTTGCAGTAAACTTTGGATATTGATAGGCTCTCCTTTTCTAAGTTTAGCTATATCTGCATTCATCCCAAGACACATGACAGCATTTCCTAAGTCAAACATACACAGTGCCAACATAGCCTCATCGTGAAACAATCCATTAACAAGCGGTAATGCAAAACAACCAATGTTAAAACCAGAAACAGATATCATACAGGTGGCCTGATAAAGTTTATCCTTCTTTAAGCACAAACAGCTTAATAACAAAGCAATATTACATAAGGCTCCTAATGATATCAGCCAAAGTGTTTCTAAGGGGAACACTTTGGAATTCATCGTAATCGCAATCACACAGGGAAGTGTAATATGCATCATCAACCATGTGATACCATCAAATAGCTCCTGATGATATTTATGATGAGATTTTATATAAACTCCTAATATGATAAGAGTTAAAAAAGCAATCGAGCGTTCAATTACGAATTGCATGCATCTTTAAACAAGCGCATCTTCGCTACAACCATGTCATATGCTGCTTTTTGTGCCGGTGCAAAGATCACTTGTGTCTTCACTTCAAAAGGATGTTCTTGCATATATTTCAAAATCGCATGGAAATATGCTTCCTTAACCTCACTTGATATATTGATCTTCGCGATACCATGTTTGATTGCCTCAACAATCTCTTCATCAGCATTACCAGAACCACCATGAAGGACAAGTGATGTCGTACATACTTTATGAATTTCATCTAAAATATTCATACGAAGTTTCGGTGTCTGTCCATGTGCATACATACCATGAGATGTACCGATAGCAACTGCTAATGCATCTACACCGGTTCGCTCACAAAATTCCTTCGCTTTTGCCGGTTCCGTATAAATAATCGTTGTATCAAGTCCATCTCCGCATGAACTGCTTAATGTATTTCCTATGGTTCCAAGCTCTCCTTCTACACAAACATCATGTGCGTAGGCATAGCTTACAACTTCTTTTGTAATTGCAACATTTTCTTCAAATGGTTTACTAGAAGCATCAATCATAACAGAATTAAACCCTGCATCAATAGCCTCTTTAATAACTTCAATATCGCTTCCATGATCAAGATGCAATACAAAGGGTATAGGAGATGCTTCTAACCGTTTACGGACATAAGGAATAAAATCTTTACCTAAGTAACGAAGTTCAGGTACAGCACATTCAATAATTGCCGGACATTGCTCATCCTCTGCTGCCTGAATAATGGCTTCCATAATATCTTTGTTTCCAATATTAAATGCACCTACTGCATAATGATTGCGTGTTGCTTCTTTTAGCATGTTTGATAGAGATACTAACATAACATCACCCTAATCATATAATCCACTCATAATTTTAATGAGTTCTTCTACATCGCTTGTATTACGCATCATCTCTTGACGTTTTGATTCAATTTCCTGTAAACGAGTTGCTTTATCAATAACCTCATCCAAACATTCTGCTGGGAATTTTACTGCACCATTTTCATCCATATGAATAATTTCACCCGGGGCAACTGCCATACCACATACTTCTACAGGCGTGTTAACACTTTCAACAGCAAACTTACCATGTCCTGCTGTGACTCCGGTAATCATATATTGCATACCTAAAGGGCGAATTTCATCTACATCACGAGATGGGCCATCAGAAATAACACCAACAACTCCTGCCGATTTTAATGCAGTCATCATATTACCACCTAATAATCCATCGATGTTCTTTATCTCATCCGGCATGTTTTGTTTTAAAACCAGTACAACAGGTTTATCCATTTTCCCAACTGCACGAAGTACATCGGCAAATTTAAGATTTGGAAAATTTGGATCCGGAAAACCATATGTGCAGGTAACAGCATAACCAGCAACTCTTCCTACTTCTGGATACATACATTTCAAGCTTTGATCCGTATACCATTTTCCTTTCCAAGGATGGTACAATCCCATACAATAATCTTTATCCGGATACGTTGCGACTACATTGGTTATACTTGGTGTATCAAATTGCTTCAAATGTTCTAATTTATTTATATCACTCATATTTTTTCTCCCTTTATCTTTCTAATACAACACTTGGTGTTTCATGATGATAAACACGTACTACATCATCCACAACACTTTGACACATCATCGCATTACATTCACGATTATACGTACCTAAATGTGGTGTAATAATTGCATGTGGCTGTTTAAGTAATGGATGATCCATTTTAATTGGTTCATTCTCAATCACATCAGCTCCGTATCCACCAATCATATTGTTTTCAAGTGCTTTAGCGATTGCATATTCATCAACCAATTCACCCCTCGCGGTGTTGATTAAATACGCCTGCGGTTTCATAAGCTTAATATTTTCTTCGTTGATCATATGATAACTTTCTTTAGTTAGGTTGATATGCATAGAAATGATATCAGATTCTTTTAAAAGTTCCTCTAAGCTACATTTTTTTGCGCCACGTTCTTTGATCTGTCCTTCACTTAAGAATGGATCATAAGCAAGAATTTTACATCCAAATCCTTCTTTCATAATACGTCCAAATGTGGAACCTATGTTTCCCACCCCACAGATTCCTACTGTTTTATTAACAATACGTGATCCTAAAAAACGTCCTCTTTCTGTATTCCATTCATCATTGGAAGCAGCTTTAAAACCATCCGGAATATGCTTTGACAGTGCCATTAACAAACCCAAAGCATGTTCAGCAACATCTTCTTTTTCTACACTTCCCGGAATATTTGAAGCGATAACATCATGTTTTTTTGCCCCTAAAACATCCACATTATTATAACCAATTCCAAAACGTGCTATATATTCTACACTGGGACATTTCGCAAAAAATTCTTCACTGAACTTTGGTGTAGTACCAACGATTAGATAGGAATAACCTTCTAATTCCTTTGCTAGATCTTCTGCACTTATATCAGCGTCAAATTTAAATCTTTTTACTTCTCCGACACGTTCTTCCAATTGAGTTATATATTCAGGAAAGTAACGTGCAAAACTGTTTGCATTTACAATTGCGGTCTTTTTCATATACATTTATCCTCTCTTTTTTGAAAAATTGCGTAAAAAACGGGTGCATGTCTTAGACATACACCCTGTTTGATATTTCTTATGTCTATATCATGCCGAATCGTTTAGATTGCTCTATGTTTAAAAATTCTAAACAACACCCAGGAAAGAGAACAGTAAGGACAATACAATGATTGCACCTACGATACGCAAATATTTAGGCCCTCTTTTCTTAATATAGAAGTAGATCAAGAATACAACAGCAAGTGGAAGCAGTTTTGGAAGCATTCCATCTAATGTATCTTGAATTGCAAATTTACCACCATCGGTAGCAATAACCAGTTTCGTACTTAGTTTTACATAGGAAGCACTTAATGCGCCCATCATAAATAAACCAAGAACACCGGCAGTATCGATTAATTTACTAATAGCACCTGACTGTAATACACTGGCAACAGAATCACGTCCAAGTGTATAACCTTGATGTACCAAGAAGTATGCCAAGAACGACATATATACACCAAACAATACAAGTGGGCCAATACCACCTAAGATATTACCAGCGGCAGCTACCGGGATAAACAGTGAAAGGATGATAGGGCGAACGGTACCCATATCGATGGAATCACCAATACCTGCCAAAGGTCCCATAAGACCAATCTTAATGTTGGTAATCATGTCGGTAAAATCTGTGGTTTCACTTGGATCATAATCCGGTTTTGCCACTTCATTGGCATGCTCTTCTTCAAGCGCCATTGAAATACCAAGAATCAATGATCCCCATGTTCCTTCAGAATTATAGAAAGAACAATGACGTGCATAAGCTGCACGAAGCTCTTCTTCATTGTCACCATATAGTTTCTCTAATACCGGTGACATACCAAATCCAAATGCAAGTGCTGTTAAACGTTCATAACTGTTCCCTACTTCGGTTACGGTGTAATAACGTGCCCATGCTTTTAGGACTTCTTTTTTTGATAATTTTTTTGATGTCATTTCATTAGTCGTCATCGTCGTCGTCACCTCCACTAACAGCCATTGCAGGTGCAAAGTTGCTCTGCAGCAATGCAATACATAGACCCAGAACAGCAATACCGATGGTTGAAATACCAGAGTAAGCCATTACCAGGAAACCTACTAAGAAGTAAGGTAATAGGTTTTTCTTTCCGATAACGATCATCGTTACAGCAAATCCTAATGCAGGCAACAAACCACCAGCTACACTTAATCCATTTGTTACCCATGCAGGAATTGCATTCATAAATGCTTGTACAGCATCAGCTCCAAAATATGCAGCAACGAATGCCGGTACGACACGAAGTGGAATCGCACAGAAGAATGGATACCAGAAACAAGCTCTTCGATAACCTTTTGCATCGTTAGCAGATGCTGCTTTATCTGCCAAACGAACGAAGGCAGAAGCATAAGTTCTACGTACTGTATCCAGTAATACACCTAATAATCCAACTGGAACAGCCAAGGAAACAGCAAGTTCTGCACTAATTCCTGTTTTAATAGCGATAGGAATTGCTACACATGAAGCAAATGCTTCATCGGCAGGAATATTTCCACCCGGTGCAATTGCCCCTAAATAAATCAACTGTAATGTTCCACCAATAATCATTGCCTTCGCAGGATCGCCCATAATGATTCCTAAAGGCACAGCCATAACAAGTGGCTGTCGAATAACGGTCGTCGTACCATACCATAGACGGTTTGTTCCAAGCCAGTAGACGATACCAATCAATAATGCTTGAATAAAATTGTCCATACTTTTATTCTCCTTTTCTCTCTTTCTTTTTTTCTAACACATCTATCCTACTTTTGAAGCAGCTTTCTCAATTCCAACCGCAGATTCCTTTGGAACTGCCTGAAGGTACACTTTTACCCCCTTTCCATTGATTTCTAAGAGCTTCTCCGTGTCAGCCTTGTTCAAATAAATCTGGTTTGTAATCTGTACACGTCCATCACCAGATCCAAGACCACCAATCTGTAATTCTTTCATTGGGAACCCACGATCAAATGCTTCTTTTGCATCGGTTACGGATTTAAATAAAACGATGAGTTTTCGCTGTGCATATTTTTCTGAATTTATGCGATCCATCGCTTTGTCAAGATCCATGATGTTGACCTTTACTCCTTTTGGAGCTGCCATTTTATAAACATTTCCCATGAAAGGATCATTGGCAAGTTTTTTGTTAATAATCATGATAGAATCACCGTCTACCTGATTTAGCCAGTTTGCGATGACCTGACCATGCATGAGTCGAAAATCTACTCGAATCAATCGAATATCTGCCATGTTAATTCCTCCTGTCCAAGCGTTGGCAAGCGCTTTCAATTTCTACACTCATCATATTGCAAACGGTAAAAAATGTCAATATATTTTTAATGATTTTAGAATATTTTTTCGTTTTATAAAACAAAGAACTCATGGTATATTTTAAAAATAACGCATAAATAAAGCTTTTTTAGCTGTTTTAGAAGAATAAATGGAATTCCATTCTGGAAAAAATTTCCATTATTTTTGTTGCTTCATTCAAGCTTTTGCTTCCTCTAAAGATAGGTCTAATGCGACAACATGAAGAGCATCATCAATGATCGTGATACTGGTATTTTGCAGTCTTACAAACTGCTTGTCATAATAGGGATCTAGCTCTTTCACTAAGGCCGCAATCGCACATCCATGTGTAACGATAAGAATATCATCATGATAGGTTTCAACATATTCTTCTACTGCCTCTTTCATTCGTTTACGGACAATCATAAAAGACTCTTCTCCTTGCGCATGACCCTTTGGATACATACTCCAACGTGTTTTAATCGTTTGTCCTTCACATATACCAAAATCTTTTTCAATTACACGATCATCCACTCGCACCTCTTTCACAAGTGTATATGCACAAAGATACTTTGCAGTTTGTTTTGTACGTATAAGCGGTGATGTAATTAGCGCCTCAAAACTTTTCCCTCTAAAAACCTCAGCACTATCCTTTGCTTGCTTTATTCCTGTTTCGTTTAATGGATTATCTGCTCTGCCCTGTACCAATCCAATTCGATTCCATTCTGTTTCACCATGACGTACCAAATACATATACATCTTCATCCCTCATTTCTTTACATACACTTTTGCTAACGTAACAGCCTCCATCATGTTATCGATGCCTATACCATGCTTTAACGCAAGGTGAATTGGTTTCATCAATCGTTCTTCATCTTCCAGTTTTTGATCTACATTTAACAAGAATCTAGATAGATGCTCCCCTGTTCCCTGTAACAATCGACACCACAACATTTCAGTAAAGCTATTATCCACCTCGTTAGGATATTCTTTTAAAAGAGCTTTACTGCAATCCTCATAAGAAACTCTAGCTTTCCTCATGATATCTTTATCTTGAAAACATTGTGCTAAGTACAAATAATGTTTAACATTACCCATAAGCGCCAAATATAATTGAACACGATTGATTAAGGATAACTTGATATTCAAACGCTTATCTGCATCATTGATCACATATATATCATCCCATAAAGCCATATTGGTATAAATCGAACGTTCCATCTCTATTCGTCCATGCATATCATTTAATGCAATGGCATAAGGATCGCTTTCCATGTGTTTTGCGCCGATATATACAAGCATATGTAGTATCTCAAGAAGATCTATATCCTTTAATTCTTCTTTAACCCGCTTTACTGCATTTATGGTATTGGTACACAGAACAATCGTTAAAGGCCTTTGAATTCTGCTTTTTAAGCAATGCTGCAGTTTACGAATTACGTCCTTCATCGCCTGATTGCGGAGTGCTATGACAATGATATCTACGTTATCTATTTCATCTAAAAAGATATCATCCATGATGGCGCATGCAATATAGCCATGTATCCAAACAGGGCTTTTTGAATGGATCCAATATCCCTTTTTTAATGGATCTTCTATATGTTCAATGGTACGATTTGCAAGGATAACCTGCATGTTATGCTTTAAAAATAATGGCACACAAACTCCCTTTCCTATCGCACCAGCACCAATGATCATAACCTTTTTCATAGCATCATATTAACATATTTTACCGCATTATCAATCTTTGAAATGAAATTAAATACCGTCTTATTTCAATTATGTTTTGCATAACAATTCGTACTGTTTCCATAACAAAGAAAGTCATGATGATCTATCATAACTTTCTTTGTATATTTGAATTTGAAAATCAACTACGCCAAGTTTTGAATGTTTTATTAAAAACGGGACAGAGCAGACTTGCCAGCTCCGATATAGACCGTCTTTGCGGTCAAATACCTCATATTTGCTTTCAGCAAAATGATGGGTGTTGCTGTTTGCGATATATTCTTCTTTTTCGCATTTCCGCTTTAACTGCTCTGGTGTAAAATATGGCACTTCGTTTCTGTCAACAATGGCAATATCCAGCCTTGTGAAGTGAAAACTGCCATAAAACCAATGCTCACAGCGACGGAATAAATTACCAAATGTCTGACCGTGCATATCCAGTATGCGGACAATCTCATCACAGCCCTTTCCTTTTAATACGAAGTATGCACTAAGCCCCATAGGGTTAGCTTCTGTTTTTCTTGCATTTCCGAAAACCTCAATACTTCCTATCTGCCATTTTGTCTGATAGTCTTTATGTAGTACCCTTGCCGATTGCGCTTCAAAAATATCAACAGGCAGTTCCAGAACATGACGTATGACTTCTTCTGCGGTTGCAATGTCAAATATAATGCTGATGTAGTCAATCTTAATGCTGATATGCTCTTTCTTTGGTATCAGTATTTCCTCCTTTTCTACTGCAATTTTTTACATTGCAAAATAGTGCAGGACAAGAAATATATTAGACGGCTAAAGAGTTTGACCTCTTATATTTTCTTTTTTGTCACAAAGGGCAAGTATTTACGAAAGAACAACCTTATAAAAATATCTGGGGTTATCACAATGCCCCAGAGGGAAGCAATCTCACATCATTCATACGGAAGTTAAGAAAAAAGATAGAGCCAGACCCAGACAATCCACAGTACATAATTACTGTCTGGGGTGTGGGCTATAAATTCAACGAAGAAAAACCGTAACTTGTAGTTCAGAGTAGAACTATGGGCTACGGTTTTTTTATTTCTCATTATGTTGTCGTATCAAAGCTCTTTAGTTAGTGGTAAATTAGTAGTAAATTCTATATATAAAGTTACTACAAATACTGATAAATCCAGTGTTTTAGCGATAATCTATAATTATCTTTTAAGTTTTCATTAAATTTAAAATATTGCATAAACTTTTGACTCTATCTTATAATTATGATGTAATTCGGTTAAACAGACATAAATAATTAAATTGCAGATGGAATCTATCAGGAAACATGTAATCCTGACAAGCTTCAGGTAAGCTATCAATGTGGATTATGAAACTTACGTCTGCAGATATGTATCATTTCATTTACTCACTGGGAGGCAGCTTCTCTAACCTACACTCTTAGAATCTCCTTCATGTTAAGATCTCTTCTGTAACTCATCCCCGTATTTCTCCCACTTACCCATGCCGCTGTGCCACTTACCGTTATCCGTATTGCATGCAGTATCTGTTTCATAGTAAGGTGGTAGTGCGAGGAGGAATGGTTATGAAGATTATCGAAGTATCCCATTTGAATAAAAAATACGGGGATTTTACTGCAGTAAAGGATATCAGCTTTCATGTGAAGGAGGGTGAATTATTTGGCTTTCTGGGAATTAACGGTGCCGGAAAATCGACTACGATTCACATGCTTACTACCCTCTTTCCACCCAATGCCGGTACAGCACATATATGCAATCATAGGCTTGGCAAGGACAATCAGGAAATCCGCAAGTGTATCGGCGTCGTACAACAGCAGAACAGTCTGGATGATAAGCTGAGCGTCCGGGAGAATCTGTTGATCCGCGGATCCTTATATGAAAACAGCCGCAGCACTTTACAGCATCGCGAAAAAGAGGTGTGTAAGCTGCTTGGACTGCAGGAAATTGCGGCAAAGCGCTACGCCCATCTTTCTGGCGGACAGAAGCGGCGCTGTGAGATTGCCGCAGCACTGATGCATGAGCCGAGGATTTTATTTCTGGATGAACCGACAACCGGCCTTGATCCGGCAACCAGACAATCTGTGTGGACTTGTATCGAACAGCTGCAGAAAAAACGCAATATGACTGTTTTTCTTACCACGCATTATATGGAAGAGGCCGCAAAGGCAGCCCATATCGCCGTCATTGATCAGGGGGAACTGCTGGAATACGGAACGCCCTATGAGTTGAAGGACCGCCACGCAAAGGACAGGCTCATCCTTATCGTAGCAAAGCAAGAAGCGCTGGCAAAGCTGCTGGACAGTCTGCATATTCCCTATCAGCGCCATGACCAACGTTTTCTGGCAGAGCTGAACAGTACAATGGACGCATTGCATATTCTGCCGGCAGTACAGCCGTATATCGAAGGCTTTGAGGTACTGCAGGGAACGATGGATGATGTGTTCCTGAATATTACCGGTAAAACACTGGAAGAGGAGATAGCACAATGACAACCTTATATACTCTGACCAAACGACATATCCTGTTATATGTCCGTGATCGCTCCGCAGTATTCTTTTCCATGCTTTCTGTATTGATCGTCCTGCTGCTGATGCTTGTATTTCTGGGCGATATGAATAAGGATGAACTGATGCAGCTGGTTCAACGTGCTCAGGGCAGCATTCAGGAAGCGGATGCAATGCATCTGATCACCATGTGGACGATAGCGGGTATACTCGTTGTCAATGCCTTTACCGTTCCCATCACCATGATCGGTATTCTTATTCAGGATAAGGAACAGAAAAAACTGGAAAGCTTTTACTGCTCCTGTGTTCCCCGCTCGCTTCTGCTGCTGTCCTATCTGCTCGCTGCTGTGATAACAGGCTTTCTCATGTGCATGCTGCTGATGGCGCTGTCCTTCTGCTACGTAAGCTTCTCCGGCTTCGCCTTTCTCAGTCTTTCTCAGCTCCTGCAGGCCTGTGGTCTGCTGCTGCTATGCACCTTTGTATCCAGTGCGCTGGTTGCATTGATTGCGCATTGGGTGAACAGTGACCATGCCTGGGGTGCCTTTTCCACGCTGGCAGGCACCCTCATCGGTTTTCTGGGAGGCATCTATCTTCCCGTCGGCATGCTGCCAAGCGTTGTACAGAGCGTCTTGAAAAGCCTTCCCTTTTTGCATGAAACAGCAATCATGCGTGATATTTTCACGGCATCTTCCTTGCGGGATATATTTCATACACTGCCTTACCCCCTTTTAAAAGCCTATCGCGAAGCAATGGGAATCACCGTCTCCCTTAGCAATCAGACGCTTTCCACTCATATCCAGATTTTCGCTCTGCTGCTTTGTGGTATAATAGCTTTAGGTATCACCGTATATTTATTGAACAGACATACGGCATTCGACAGATAGGAGGTCTTGGTTTGAAAATCATCATCGAAGAAAAAGCATCCAGAGAGGAAGAAGACACCATTATCGTCCGATGTGCTTCTCTGAGCGAATCCATCCTGAAGCTTCTACAGAAGCTGAAAGCCGGTGATGAGCTGATCACCTGTACACAAAACGGAACCATCGCCAGAATCCGGCCGGATGATGTTTACTATTTTGAATCCGTTGATAACAAAACTTTCCTCTATACAGAAAAAGAGGTCTATGAAATACGGCAGAAGCTGTATGAAATCGAAGACAGCTATGCCGGCCTTGATTTCTTCCGCTCTTCGAAATCCATCATCGTCAATATGAGCAAAATCCGCTTTCTTTCCCCTGTACTCGGCAGCCGTCTGGAGGCTACCCTGCTCAACGATGAAAAAATCATGATATTAAGACAATATGTAGCCGCACTGAAAGTGCTGCTGAAAATATAGGGAGGTAGAGTATGCGTATTTTAAAAGAACTGACATTTACATTTTCTGCAATTACTACCTGTACCGTTATCGGTGCCGCTGTTTATATCAGCATATTCTGGAAGAACCCCGAGCTGGACAGTGCCATTCTGTGGCAGATAATCGTCTGCAGCCTGCTGTGTACATTGGGCAATCTGCTGTTTCGCGGAGAAGTCAAAAGCAGGCGGCTGTACTACGGCATCGTTTTCCTGCATTATCTGTATATCAACGCAGTTGTGCTGTTGAGCGGACTGTATTTCGAATGGTTCTACCTTGACAGCATACAGATGGTTCTCAGCATGCTGCTGATGATTGCCTGTATCTTTCTGATTGTATACACGACACTGCAGCTTCGATCCAAACGGGATACGATGCTTATGAATGAACGTCTGCAGAAGTATTATAAAAAGAGAACCTCATAGCAAAAGCGGCAAAAGGAAAGGAATCCCGGAATTTGAGAGGATTGCGCTTCTTTGTGCCGCTTTTTTCTGACATGGCTGCTCTTTCCTTGATACGTATGTAAAAGGCATTTACTTTACTTTTCCTATTTTGCCATCGTGATACACCTTTGTTTCGCTTCTGCCATATATCACGTTCATATAGCTTTCGCCTACAGACTCGTACGGAATATGGCAAAGAAAAAAAGATTTCGTATGCTATTGTATCCCTCAAACGATAACATTGAAATCTCTTTCTTTCGTTTTCTATGGTCATGCGCTATGTTCCACATACATCGATGTGCATACGATGATGTACTGTCTTCATACGCATGCAAAAGCATCATTTGCTATGTGACTGTTTTTTCGCAATCGATCAACGTTTCATCGATTCTTCTTCCGTAATCGCGATATGCAGTTCCTCCAGCTGAGCCGCATCCACCGGTGTTGGTGCATCACTCATCGGACATTTTGCATTTGCATTTTTCGGGAATGCGATCACATCACGGATGGACTCACTCTCGGAAAGAATCATCGCAATACGATCCAGTCCGAACGCAAGACCTCCATGCGGCGGTGTTCCGTATTTTAAAGCATCCACAAACCAGCCGAAATTCTCCTGTATTTTCTCCTCTGTAAAGCCCAGCACCTCAAACATCTTGTCCTGCATGGCACCGTCGTAAATACGCAGGGAGCCGCCACCAAGCTCATAGCCGTTTAAAACAACATCATACGCAATGGCATGAACCTTGCCCGGATCACTGTCGATATACTGCATATCCTCATCTCTTGGGCGTGTGAACGGATGGTGCATCGCATACCAGCGACCGTCTTCCTCACTGTACTCAAACATCGGGAAGTCCGTTACCCACAAATATGAAAATTCATCCGATTTCTTTAAGCCAAGCTCTGCACCGAAATGATTACGCAATGCCCCCAGCACCTCACAGGTCGTTCTCCATGCGTCGGAAACGATCAGAACAAGGTCTTCATTCTTCAGGCTTAAACGCGTAACGAGCGCCTGTATTTCTTCCTCTGCTAAGAACTTCACAATTGGTCCGCTCAATTCTTCATCCTTGTATTTCAGCGTTACCAGACCCTTGGCTCCGTTTTTCTTTGCCAGCTCGGTAATCTTATCGATTTCTTTTCTGGTCATGCCGGCTTTTCCAGGAACGACAACAGCCTTGATGCTGCCCTTGTCTGCAATGCAATCTGCAAACACCTTGAATCCGCAGTTCTCAAAAAGCTCTGTTATTTCCTGCAGCTCCATGCCAAAGCGGTTATCCGGCTTGTCACTTCCATAACGATTCATGGCTTCCGTCCAGGTCAGGCGTGGAAATGGTATGCTGATGTCCATTCCCTTGACATCCTTCATCAGCTTTTGCAGCATCTCCTCCATCATTGTCTGAATTTCCACATCACTTAAAAAGCTGGTTTCCAGATCGACCTGTGTAAAATCCGTCTGACGATCCGCTCGCAGATCCTCGTCACGGAAGCAGCGGGCAAACTGGTAATAGCGTTCAAAGCCGGATACCATCAACAGCTGCTTATAAAGCTGCGGTGACTGCGGCAGGGCATAGAAGCTTCCCGGATGTACACGGCTTGGCACCAGATAATCGCGCGCCCCCTCCGGTGTACTTCTTCCCAGCATCGGTGTTTCGATTTCGATAAATTCCCTGCTGTCCAGATATTCCCGCATGCTGTGTGTGATGCGATGGCGCAGCATCAGCTTCTGCTGCATCACAGGTCTTCTTAAATCCAGATACCGATACTTCAGGCGGGTATCCTCCAGGGCATCGGTTTCATCCGCAACAATGATTGGGGTGGTTTCCGCACGGTTGATAATCGTAACGGCACGGACCTGAATTTCAATCTCACCGGTCGGCAGCTTTGGGTTCTTATCCTTACGCTCCATGACACAGCCAGTTGCTTCCAGAATGTATTCATTACGCACATCACGGATTTGTTCCGACAGCTGTTCATCAAACACCAGCTGTGTGATTCCGGTACGATCGCGTAAATCGATAAATACCAGAGAACCGAAATTTCTTCTCTTTGCGACCCATCCGATCAGGGTAACCTCTTTCCCTGCATCACACAAGCGCAATTCTCCATTCGTATGTGTTCTATTCATATGCTTGCCTCCCTATTGTTCCTTTTGGCAGGTACAGTGTTCCTCCCCGCACGTACAGGTATGTTCTTCCTCTGCTTCACCGAACATGGCGTCGATTGCCTCAACGATGGAATCAAATGCCACCTCCGTCTTTTCCTTTGTTTCAATATTCTTTACAGCAGCGCTGCCGCTTTCCAGATCCTGCTCTCCGATCATAATGGCAACCTTGGCATGCATGCGGTCGACTGTCTTAAACTGTGCCTTCATGGATCGATTCAGATAATCCGTATCCGTGCGGTATCCTGCGGCACGAAGCTGTGTCACAACCTGTAAAACGGTCGTGGATGCCTTCGGTGACAGACACAATACATACACATCCAGACTGTCCTCATCCACCAGGGAAATTCCTTCCGCCTCTAAAGCAATCAACAGACGCTCCAGACCCATTGCCCAGCCGATTCCGCTCATTCCTTCAGGTCCGCCGAAATATTCAACAAGTCCGTCATAGCGTCCACCGGCAAATACCGTTGACTGTGCCCCCATTTCCTTATTTACAGAAACGACTTCAAATACGGTATGCGTATAGTAATCCAGACCACGCACCAGCTTATCATCCACCTCATAAGGAATACCCAAAGCATCCAGCCCTTCCAGAACCTGTTCAAAATATGCCTTGCTTTCCTCATTCAGATAATCCGCCATCTTGGGAACCTGCTTCATGATATCCAGATCATGATCAATCTTACAATCCAGAATACGCAGCGGATTCTGCTCATAGCGACGCTTGCAGTCTGTACACATATGGTCAATATCGTTTTTAAAATGCTCCTTCAAAGCCTCACGGTAGGCGGCACGGGATGCATCATCCCCAAGCGTATTGATCAGCACCTTCATATCCTTCAAGCCAAGCGCCGAGATAAACGACCATCCAAGTGCAATCGTTTCCACATCCAGCAACGGACTTTTGGCACCGATGACCTCAACACCAAACTGATTGAAGATACGCATTCTGCCCTTTTGCGGGCGTTCATGGCGACATTGCGGTCCCACATAGTACATCTTCATCGGCAGATCGGCATATCCATACATTTTATGTTCAACAAATGCTCTGGCAACACCTGCCGTCCCCTCCGGACGCAGCGTCAGTGAAGTGGAGCTGTTTTCCAGCTGGAAGGTATACATTTCCTTATTGACCATATCACTGGAATCATTTCCTCTTTTAAAGACATTGGTATGTTCAAAAATCGGTGTCCGGATTTCCTGATAGTTGTAAACATATGTAAACTGACGAATCAGCTCTTCCAAACGGTGCCATTTACTTATTTCATTTGGCAAAATATCCTGTGTTCCTCTTGGTACCTGATAGCTCATTTCATTACCTCCTCTATACATTACCTTATCATTCTGCCCGAAAACAGACAGCTTAAAATAAAAACGCGCCACCAACAAAGGACGTCGGGAACGCGGTACCACCTTATTTCACTCACACGGAGTGCAGCTTTACCTTTAACGCAGGCTGTTTACGATTATCCATTTCCTGATAATTCCTCCAAAGTGTCCGGCTGTGCTACTTATAGAAGGAACTCTCACCAGCTGTTCCTCTCTCTGCACTACATTTCACAAAGCCTCTCTTTTTCATCGGATGTACTTATAGTGTACTCATTTCCTCTTTTTTTGTCAATCCTTTATTTTAAAAAGGACAATGCCATGCACCGTCCTTTTCTCTTATTCTACTGAATCGTTAAGATTGCGTACATTATGATATACCTGCTGAACATCATCCACCTCATTCAACAGAGTTACCAAACGCTGGAACAGCATCAGATCCTCACCCTCAAGCTCCACATATTCGTTAGGAAGCATGGTGTCTTCCAGAATATCAAAGGAAACTTCAGGAATCAGCTCCTCAATGGCATCCTTTGCCTTGTTCAGCTCTGTCGGCTCTACGGTAATGGTCATCTGACCTTCCTCGACTTCGATATCCTTCAGATCAACCTCAGCCATGATCAGCGCGTCCATCATCGCCTCTTCATCATCATACTTAATGGAAATCAGTCCAACATGTTCATAATTAAAGGAAACACAGCCGCTGACACCGATTTTCGCATGTGACTTATTAAAGCATCCACGCAGATCTGCAATGGTACGGTTCGCATTATCCGTCAGACAGTCAATGATGATCGTAGCCTGACCACCGGCACCAAAGCCTTCATATGTAGCCGCAGAATAGTTTTCATTCGTTCCACCCTTGGCTTTTTCAATCGCACGCTTGATAACATCCGCAGGAACCTGATTCGCCTTGGCACGCTCGATTACTTTCTTCAAAGAAGCATTCATGTCAGGATCAGGTACACCGGACTTCGCAGCCATCAGTATTTCTTTTCCATAACGGGAATATAGTTTTGCTTTTACCGCAGCGGTTTTTGCCATAGAAGCGGCACGCACTTCAAAATGTCTACCCATTTTTAATCACCTTCCAAATTTCCTTTACCATTATAGCAGAATTTATATATTGTGACAATAAAATATCAAAAAGATGCAATTTCCCTGGTGCTGTATCCAAGAGAAAACACCATGGATACTGGTTATAACAGCAACGTGTTCCTCAAAGCCGGAAGACATAACTGCACGGGTACTGCTGCCTGCCTGCTTACGGTATCCGCTGACTATCACAACGGAACTGCGGGATAGCGCTTTTTCATATGTATAAGCAAAAGCGTACAGATATGCGTACAGCACAGGACACACACTACCTTTGCGACAGCCATCCAGAAGGAATCCACCTGTGGAAACCATGCATGGACAAACAGTATCATCAGAGGATGAACGAGATAATAGTATTTGGATATCGCTCGAAACGGAATTTCTGAAAGCTGAGGCACATGGATATTCGTATACAGCAGACAGGAGAACAAATAATAAACCAGCGGCACACAGGCAAGCAGAATATTGCTGTCCAGACGCTGTGTTGTCTGCAGAAGCATGCCTTCCCCGACTAAGGCGGCAATACTGAGAAGCAGCTTTAAAAAGCACAGAGAAGAAGCGGGCTGCTCCTGCTTTCCCATCCAATAGCCCAAGGTGACATAAAACAAGGCGAAGAACAAGAAATTACGGGTTGTGAAAAAAACCGCATAATAATAGTGAAGCAGGGATTGGAAAAACTGACCGCAAAAGCCGTAATAGGTCTCTGTGGCGCCAAACAGCAGAAGAACAAAGGAAACCGTAAGCAGTCCCCTTAGGGAATACTTCCTCTTCCACCAGCGCAGAACAAGCATGGAAAGCAGAAGTGCCGGGAAATACCAGAGATGATAATACACCCCGGAATACAACAGGGCGACGATCACTGCCAGAGGAACCAATAAAAGCAGAAGCAGATTCTGTATGGCAGTAGGTAACCCAATTGTACAAAGCAGGCCCGATACCTGCTGGATATAAGGAGCAGCCAGGGATAGTGACCATGGCAGATACACTGCACTCCACAGCAGATATACCGGAATCATGGAACGGATATAGGAACGGATGTAATCCGGCTTTTTCTGTTCCTGCTTTGCGGCGAAATAACCACTGATGAAAAAGAAGAACGGCACACAGATTCTGCCGATGATATTATTGATTGCCATATCAATTTCATAGGATACTGTGAAGAAGGGACGTGCATGAAGCACAATGATGATGATTGAGGAAAGAAAACGAAACAAATCAAGATTTTGGTATTGCAGCTGTTTTGTTTGTGCATGAAACGCCATGTGTGTTTCCATACGGATCACAAGTAAGGAGCCGGAAGCGGCAAGCAGGATTACCGTCAGTGTATGTCCAAACGGATTTTCCCTTTGCAGCATCGTTGTCATATACAGCAGCAGAGCAAGAAAATTCATGGTTATGATAATGATATTTCTTTTCTTCCAGGTCATATACTGCCCTCCACACGTTCCTTCATCAAATATATCTGCTTATTGTATTAAGTATCTAATACAATAATACACAAGAATGATAAGCATGTCAATAGCAGGCTCTGTAATTTTTTATTGTCCAAGGCAATCATTTTTCCAACCTCCTGCAAATGGTTACTCCAGCGGCTGCTGATAAAATGAGCCATAGAACTGTTCTGTTTTTATCACATTGACCAGAACATCCGGGTCTGTTTTTCTGACGAGCTGTATGATGTCATACACCTCATAAGCGGATACGACTGTTCGCAGCAGATAGATTCGATTATGACTGTAGCCGCCATAAGCCGGTATGATGGTCATGCCGTGCTCATACCTGCGGATATAGGCATCCCGTACTTCGTCTTTGTTTCTGGTCATGATTTCAAGGGTCACACGTTCATAACGGTGATAGAACATTTCAATCGTTCTGGTTGTGATATATTGAAAAATGATGGAGTAGCCTGCATACAGCCAGCCAAACAGAAGACCGGATATACAAAGCAGGATTGTATTTCCAATAAACACATAGCTCCATATGGATTTCCCCAGACGGTTGGAAACATACAATGCAATAAAATCCGTACCACCGGTTGATGCATTCCCCCGCAGTGCGATGACAGCGCTGAAGCCGTACAAAAAGCCACCGAACAGCACCTGCAGCAAAAGATCATGAAAGATCGGTTGAAAATGAAACAGCTGCAGGAAGATACTGGAGGAGACAAACTGGATACTGGAATAGAGGGTAAAGCGTTTACTTAATCCCCGATAGCAAAGCAGTGCCAGCGGTATATTCAGCATGAGAATTCCTGCAGAAACGGAAAATGGAAAGCCGGCGACACCGGCAATACGATCCAGCAGAATTGCCAGTCCCGTAAAGCCTCCTGACAACAGCCCCATCGGCTGCATCATGGATTGTATAACATAGGTCTGCAGCAGTGCCGATAAAAGAACACATCCCAGCGTAACAATCGCTCCTGACAGCTCTTTATTCTGTATTCTCATCATACTCCCTCCTTCTCTGCATATACTTCCTTAGTATTCCAGAATGACGTGTTTCTATTTACTTTCTTTACGTTTTTTTCAATGCTCTTGAAGCCAAAGGAATACACATCCGCTGTATACTGCTTCTTGTCCGCTTATACTTGCGTGTACATACACCGACTGCAAACCTTACAAGCAGTATGCGGTATCATGTATTCATTTTTGAAATATCAATTGACTTGCTCCAACCGATAACAAAAAGGAACGCAAAAAAGCGGAGTTCCTCTATGGAGTCCGCTTATATCTGCTCTATATTCAATGAATACAGCAGTATTGCTTTTTTTAATTCGCAACGATATTTACAACCTTGCCCTTGACGACAATGATTTTACGTATCGTCTTTCCTTCAATCTGTGCCGCAACTGCGCTGATTTCCAATGCCTGTTTCTTCATGGCTTCCTCATCACTGCCGGCTTCCGTCGTGAATTTTCCACGCAGCTTGCCGTTTACCTGTACGATGACCTCAATGACATCCTCAACCAGCTTGGCTTCATCATAGGTCGGCCATGGCTCATAGGTAATCGTTCCGCATCCGCCAAACACCGTACTCCAGATTTCCTCCCCCATATGCGGTGCAAAGCAGGCGAACATCTTGGCAAAGCCCTTTGCGTATTCCACATAAATGCTTTCTGCCTTATAGCATTCATTGATGAAAATCATCATCTGTGAAATTGCGGTGTTCAGATTCAGAGTCTCCACATCATTGGTTACCTTCTTAACGGTCGCATGGTATACCTTATCCAGCTTTCCATCATTGGCTTCTGTGAATTTATCATAGTCCGTGTACAATCTCCAAACACGATCCAGCCATCTTCTTGCCCCATCCAGACCTGTGGTACTCCAAGGCAGAGCTGCCTCCAGCGGTCCCATGAACATTTCATAGACACGCAGTGCATCGGCACCATGGCTTTCCACGATATCGTCCGGATTTACAACATTGCCTCTGGATTTTGACATTTTTTCATTATTCTCTCCCAGAATCATTCCCTGATGGAACAATCTCTGGAACGGTTCCTTTGTCGGCACCACACCACAGTCATACAGCACCTTGTGCCAGAAGCGTGCGTACAGCAGATGCAGAACCGCATGCTCGGCACCACCGACATACAGATCAACCGGCAGCCAGTGCTTCAGCAGCTCCTCTGCCGCAATCGCATCATCGTTTTTCGGATCGATGTAGCGCAGATAATACCAGCAGGAGCCAGCCCACTGCGGCATCGTATTCGTTTCGCGCTTTCCCTTCACTCCGTCGATTTCCACATTCAGCCAGTCTTCACAATGTGCAAGCGGGGATTCTCCGGAACCACTCGGCTTAAAGTTTTTTGTTTCCGGCAGCTCCAGCGGCAGTTCATCGATATCCACCGTACGGGTTGTACCATCCTCCATATGTATGATCGGGATTGGCTCTCCCCAGTAACGCTGTCTGGAGAACAGCCAGTCACGCAGCTTATAGGTCGTCTTGGCACAGCCGCATGCATGCTCTTCCAGCCAGGCAATCATCGTATCAATTGCCTCCTGTTTTCCCATACCGTCAAGGAATCCGGAATTGATATGCACACCATCTTCGGTATAAGCCTCCTGTGTCACATCGCCGCCCTCTAAAACCGGAATGATATCAATGCCAAACTTCTTGGCAAATTCCCAGTCACGCGTATCATGTGCAGGAACCGCCATGATGGCTCCGGTTCCATAGCTTGCCAGCACATAATCGGAAATCCAGATTGGCACTTCTTTTCCATTTACCGGATTGATCGCATAGGCACCGGTGAAGACACCGGTTTTTTCCTTGTTCAGTTCGGTACGCTCCAGGTCGGATTTCGTAGCACATGCTGTTTTATATGCATCAATTGCTTCCTTTTGTTCCTTCGTCGTAATTTCATCCACATACGGATGCTCCGGTGCCATAACGCAGTACGTTGCCCCAAACAGGGTATCGCAGCGTGTTGTAAACACGGTGAATTCCTTCTTTGTATCCTTGATTTTGAACACGACATTGGCACCCTTGGATTTTCCAATCCAGTTGATCTGCATTTCCTTGGTGGAGGTCGGCCAGTCGCACAGCTCAAGATCCTCCAGCAGACGTTCTGCATATTCTGTGATTTTCAATACCCACTGGCGCATCGGCTTGCGGATAACCGGGAAGCCTCCACGCTCACTCTTGCCGTCGATGACCTCTTCATTGGCAAGCACGGTTCCCAGCTCCGGACACCAGTTGACAGGAATTTCATCCACATAGGCAAGTCCCTTGTCATACAGCTTCAGAAAAATCCACTGTGTCCACTTGTAGTAGCTTGGATCCGTCGTGGAAATTTCACGATCCCAGTCATAGGAAAAGCCCAGCGCACGAATCTGTTCACGGAAATGATCGATATTCATCTTTGTGAACTCTGCAGGATGATTTCCTGTTGTGATGGCAAACTGCTCTGCCGGTAATCCAAAGGCATCCCAGCCCATTGGATGCAGGACATTGTGCCCCTGCATACGCTTCATACGGCATACGATATCCGTTGCGGTATAGCCCTCCGGATGTCCGACATGAAGTCCGTTTCCGCTCGGATATGGGAACATATCCAGAACATAGCACTTCGGCTTATCAAAATCCCATGCATCGCAGGCAAAGGTTTTGTTGTTCAGCCAGTAGCTCTGCCACTTTTTTTCTACTTCCTGATGGTTGTAATTCATAACTGCATTCTCCTTTACATATCAAATAAAAAACGCCCTTATCTCTAAGGACGTCATAATTAACGCGGTACCACCTTAGTTCACTTGTACAAGTGCCCTTCATTTCTTCTTAACGCGAAGTCAAACGGATAGCAAGCTATCAGCTCCTTAACAAGTTCCGCAAGCTTTCATGTATCGGTTCTCAGCAACACCGACTCTCTGTGACACTTCCGCAAGGTACTACTTTAATTCTCAGCCTTTATACTTCAATAGTATATCCAATTTGGGTATCCTTTGTCAATCGTTCACTGCCATTTTCTATGTAAAAAACAGCAGATAGCCGACAATGATCAGTACAGCTGCCGTAAAAAGCGCCGGTTTTTCAATATCCTGACCGTTACGCTTCATCTCTTTGATCTGCACATAATTTACCAGTGCATAAATCACCAGTGCCCCTGCCTTGGCAAACGGCTGGAAAGCAGGTAGAAAAAGCGACAGCAGAAACATGGCGACGATACCTGCCACACCGCCGATGATCAGTTTATTCCTCTTGGATTTCATAGCATCACCTGAAACTAGAATAGCAGAAATTGGAAGGAAAAACAACCGCAATCGCAGGCAACTGAAAAAGGACGCGCATCACCACGTCCCTTTTCATTAGGTTATCGAAAGGAAATCGATATGAATAAAAGTAATTGAAATCGTGTAGTTTACAATAAAAGGAAGGAATGTAAAGAATACACAACTTTCAAGGTTATCACAATAGAGCCAGTATCATGATAACAGAAATAAGGTACTTATTTCCTGTCTATATAGTAACATTTTTTACTCCGATTGTAAACCCTTCCACGTTTTTTCTTTCTCTTTCCACAAAACTCGGGAAGAAGAGACAATTCCCGAGTTTATCTGATTTCGCTATTTATTTTGAATATAATCATCGATTGCTGCAGCAGCTGTTTTCCCGGCGCCCATCGCAAGAATGACCGTGGCAGCTCCTGTTACCGCATCACCGCCGGCAAATACACCTTCTCTGGTGGTTGCACCGTTATCATCTGCAATCAGACAGCCCTTGCGATTGGTTTCCAGGCCCTCTGTTGTAGAGCGAATCAGCGGATTCGGCGATGTTCCAATTGCCATAATCATGCAGTCAACATCCAGCACGAAGTTGCTGTCCTTGATTTCCACAGGACGTCTTCTTCCACTGGCATCCGGTTCTCCCAGCTCCATGGACACACATTCCATACCGCATACCCAGCCGTCTTCATTTCCCAGCACACGGACCGGATTGGTCAGCAGCTTGAAGACAATGCCTTCTTCCATGGCGTGCTCCACCTCTTCCTTACGGGCAGGCAGCTCATCCATGCTTCTGCGGTATACGATGGTTACTTCCTCAACACCCAGACGCTTTGCACAGCGTGCCGCATCCATCGCCACATTACCGCCACCGACGATCACGGCGCGTTTTGGATGCTGAATCGGTGTATCCACACCATCCTTATATGCCTTCATCAGATTGCAGCGTGTTAAGAATTCATTTGCGGAATACACACCCTTCAGGTTTTCTCCCGGCATATTCATAAAGCTTGGCAGCCCCGCACCGCTTCCGATAAAGACAGATTCATATCCGGCATCAAACAGATCATCGACAGATTCACTGCGACCGATGACCATATTGGTCTGAATGTCGACGCCCATCTGCTTCAGCCCTTCGATTTCCGTCTGCACGACAGCCTTTGGCAAACGGAATTCCGGAATACCGTACATCAGCACACCGCCGGCGACATGCAGTGCCTCAAACACGGATACCTGATATCCCTTTTTTGCCAAATCTCCGGCACAGGTCAGTCCCGCAGGTCCTGCCCCTACCACAGCAACCTTATGACCGTTGCTTTCCGGCTTTTTCAGCTCATCCTTCACGTTTTCTCTGTGCCAGTCAGCCACAAAGCGCTCCAGACGTCCGATTGCCACGGCTTCCCCTTTTACACCGCGTACGCATTTTGCCTCACACTGCTTTTCCTGTGGACACACACGCCCGCAAACAGCAGGCAAAGAGCTTGTTTCGTGAATGATCTGATAAGCTTCCTCAAAATTCCCTTCCTTTACCTGTTCGATAAAATCCGGAATATTAACAGCAACCGGACAGCCGCTGATACATGGCTTTGTCGGACAGTGCAGACAGCGCTGCGCCTCCTCCATTGCCATTTCCTTTGTATAGCCCAGAGCCACCTCTTCAAAATTATTTCTTCTGACCTCTCCGTCCTGGACAGGCATTTCCACTTTTTTCAATGACATATTCGGCATATCAGCGTACCTCCTTATTCATCAGATTGCAGGCAGCATCTCTGGCATGTGCTTCAAAATCACGATACGTTGCCCCACGGGACATCGCTTCATCAAAATCCACCAGATGACCATCGAAATCCGGACCGTCCACACAGGCAAATTTTGTTTCCCCGCCTACACTCAAACGGCAGCCGCCGCACATTCCGGTACCATCAATCATGATCGGATTCATGGATACCACGGTTTTGATCCCGTATTTTTTTGTCAGCTGACAAACGAACTTCATCATGATCAGCGGTCCGATCGCAATGACCTCATCAAAGCTTTCCCCTTTGTTGATCAAATCCTCCAGCACGTTGGTAACCAGCCCCTTAACGCCGGTACTGCCATCGTCACTGACAAGATAGGCATGCGTGCTGACCTGTTTGAATTCCTCCTCGAGAATTACCAGATCCTTGTTACGGAATCCCGTGATCACGGTAACCTCCGTGCCGTTTTCATGTAACGCCTTTGCTGTTGGATAAGCAATGGCACAGCCGACACCTCCACCAATGACACAGACCTTCTTATACCCGTCCACATGGGAAGGCTTGCCAAGAGGACCGACGAAATCCAGAATACTGTCCCCGACATTCAGCTGATTCAGCAGCATCGTTGTCTTGCCGACAATCTGAAAGATGATCGTAATCGTGCCTTTTTCTCTGTCATAATCCGCAATCGTCAGCGGAATACGCTCCCCATCCTCGTGCACACGCAGAATAATAAACTGTCCTGCCAGTGCTTTTTTCGCAACAGCCGGTGCTTCAACAACCATTTTGGTAACGGTTGGATTTAGAATTTCCTTCTCTATAACCTTGTACATTGCTTCTCCTTTCTGAAAACTTTTTCACCATTCTGAAAAAGTTCCATAACGCATAATCTTATTTTACCTTTTTTCGTTTGGATATGCAATATTTAAACGTCACATTTCCCTGTCATTTCCATGTTCCACTGCAATCCATCCAACACTCACAGACACAGCAAACCTACGCGTACATCATTCCTGAACACATCTGCCACTTATAGTATTCCATTGCTGGTGTTTGTTTCCTAACGGGTTGAAGGTATAAAGAAAAAGACTTATTCAGCCGACCAATGTCGTTGCCTGTCTAAGTCTTTTCTGCACGGAATAGAAGCTTACAGACTCTTGTGCAGCAGAGAAAGTACTGTTTTTAAATCCTCGACGCCCATCTGTCCCGGTGCACTCGCTTTTTTTGCGGCACCAAAGGTCAGTGCAGAACCAAAGACCTCTCCACACAATCTGGATAGTACGCCTGTACCCGCCATTGACATTGTGATGATCGGACGATCCGCAAAGTTTTCATGCATGTCATTTGTCGCCTGCAGCAGTGTGATTACATCTGCCTTGCAGGTTGGCATAACCGCGATTTTCGGAATATCCGCTCCCAGTGTCTGCATTGCTTTTAAACGTGTCAGTATTTCATTATAAGATGGTGTTTTGTCAAAATCATGGTTGGACATGATAACGCGAACACCCTTGTCATGCGCATGGGCAATCAGTTCCTTTACCTGCGCTTCCCCAGTGAACAGCTCCACATCAATCAAATCCGCGTTTCCGCTGTCAATGATGGCTTTGTTCAGCTCTACATAGGCTGCTGTACTGATTTCCAGTTCCCCGCCTTCCTTCTTACTGCGGAAGGTCGCAAGAATCGGCATTTCCGGCATAGCTTCACGAAGCACCTGCAGCATCGCTACCGCCTTTTCACAGCACTCCACCTCTTCAAACCAGTCCATACGCCATTCTACCACATCTACAGGAACACTCTTTAGCACTTCTACTTCAGAAAGCAGCTCTTCCTTTGTTTTTCCGACAATCGGCACACAGATTTTCGGAATCCCCTCGCCGATTACTATATTTCTTACGTTTACCGTATTCATGTTTCCTCCTACTGCATACGTTTCGTATATGCTTCATACAATGCATCGCCAGTCTGCGCCTTGATGTTCTCATACACAGGCTGTGCTTTTTCGCGCAGCTGATCAATCATGGAATCCTCAAGCTCTATGATGGTTGTTCCGCTGCCAGTAATGATATTCAGTCGGTCGTTCACACGCTCATCCGCCTGCTGCCGCGCATAGTTGCGGGCATTCTCCGCTGCCTTATCGACGATTTTCTGATCCTCGCTGCTTAACGACTGATAAAATTCATCGTTGACAATCAGCGAAAGCAGATGCGGCAGATGGTTCGTCTGTACGATGTAATCCTGCTGTTCATAAATTTTTCCGGATACGACAACCTCATATGGATTCTCCTGTGCATCAATCGTCCCCTGCTGTAAGCCGATATATACCTCGGAGAACGTCATCGGTGTCGGATTGGCGTCGATGGATTGCCAGAAGGCGATATGATATGGATTTTCCATCGTCCGAATTTTCTGTCCCTTAAAATCATCAATGCTTTGAATTTTCCGGTTGGTTGTCATGACACGAAAGCTCTGATCTCCCATGGCCAGCAGACGAAAGCCTTTTTCCCTGTACACCTTGTTGATCATGGACATCAGGTCAGGGTCATCGAGTGTGTTGCGCAGCTCCTTAATATCCGTATACGCAACCGGCAGATCGAAGATTGCCAGCTTGGACATAAAATTGGTCTGTGGTGCCGTGTTTTGCAAAACGAAGGGAATATCCTGTCCCATACAGCTCTCAATCAGCTCACGGTCACTTCCCAGCGTACCGTTTTCATACACCTGCATATGGATGGAGCCATTGCTCAGCCATTCCACCTCTTCCGCAAACTTATGGGCAAACAGTCCGGTTACCGTATCCTTTGGGGAATCGGTCGCAATGATCCACGGATACGCGGCCGAAGCCTCTGCCGGATCCTCAATCTTCTGCGCACAGCCGGACAGCAGCAAAGAGAAAGTGAAAAGAGCAAATAGAATCTTTTTCATAACGTCCCTCCTCTTACGATACCAGCAGAAGTGAAATCTGCGGAATAAAGGTAATGGCCAGCAAAGCGATCAGAAAGAAGACAATCAGCGGCATGGCCTTTTTCGCAATCTGCATGACCGGAACATCTGTCAGAGAGCTCGCGACAAACAGATTGATACCGATCGGCGGTGTCACAAAGCCGATGGCAAGGTTGACAACCATGATGATACCAAACTGAATCGGATCGATTCCAAGACTGTTGGTGATGGGAATCAGGATCGGAGTCAGAATCAGAATGGCTGGCGAGGTATCCATGACCATACCGACGATCAGCAGCAGCACATTGATCACCAGCAGTACCGCAACCTTGCCGCTGAAGGTGGACAGGATGAAGTCCCCTGCCATCTCCGGAATCTGCAGCAGGGTAATGATACGGGAAAACGCCACTGCCGCACTCAGGATAAACAGAATCGGTGCAAAGGTGCGGATTGCCTCCACCAGCACACCCTTCAAATCACGGAATTTCAATGTCCGGTAGATACACATGGAAATAATCAGCGCATAGAACACGGATATAACCGCTGCCTCTGTCGGGGAAGTTCCTCCTAACCGTTAGAATTGCCGTTATTATATCATACCGCACCCACATGCGGTATGATAAATTTCCATTATTTCCCTGCCAGCTTCTGAAAACGCAGGTTGACAAACAGTGCAAGCAATACACCGATTACGGTAATCACAATGTTCATCATCAGAATCTGTGCGGAATCCATGGTACCTGCAACAGAGAGAATCGTATAATTGGAAAGACTGGACATAATCATGACAATACTTGTGATGGTTCCCTTGATATGCGGGAACAGATCATTGGCAGTTGCAGTAACCAGCTGCAGAATGACACCACCTGCACTGTAACCAACTAAGGCAGCACCGATATAGCACATCGTTTCACTGCGTGTCATATAGACAAGTACCAGCGTAATCAGTGTTATCAGCGGATACACAAACAGGAAGCGCACACCCTTGATACGGGATACCAAACCAGCCGTTACGATGATGGCCGCAAGAGAACCGAAGGAATAATATGTCTGCATCATGCTTGGATCACTCACTCCTGCCAGATCCTTTGCGAAGGTCTGTGCACAGTTCAGCCACAGCTGGAAGGTAGCGGTGCAGGTAAAGCCGATGACGATCAATGCGATGCTTTCCGCAGAGAAATGAGAATTGCGGATGTTTTCGAGCAGTCCCGGTGCTTTCTCGCCGGCAGCCTTCTCTGCTTTTGGCATCGGTGCAAAGATCACCAGTACACCAATCACCAAAATCGCAATACCACTGATGTACAGCAGTACGTTGTAGGAAAGACTTGCCCCTGCAAGTGCCCCCAGCATGAACGGCAGCAGCAGCTGTGCTGCAGAGATGAAGAATTTTGTCAGCATGGTTGCCAGAGAGGATCTTGGCTCCAGAATTTCCACACAGGCCGGAATGACACCGGTATCCAGAAAGGAATTGGCGATTCCCCCAAGAATTGCCGCAGCATAGGCAACCCACATATTCGGTGACATTGCCACACCGATGAAGAAGATCGCATAGGATGCGATACCAATCAGGGAGGAAAGCTTTCTTCCCATTTTATCGGACAGCGGTCCTGCAATCGGCAGGGAAATCAAACGTCCCAGACCCAGCGCAGCAGCTACCATCGTCACCTGTCCGATGGCATCCATGCCCTGTCCCCACTGGGCAACCAGCATTTCCTTGATCACGGCCTGTCCCAGAATGGAACAGCCGATACCGTGAATGAAGTAATTCAAGTACAAGATAAAGGCACTTGGATAGTATTTTTTATTCATAACTTTCTCCTTATGTCGTTTGTTTATTTAAAATTTGATATCCAGAATTTCTTTCATGTAGTCAATCGGCATTTCCTTGCCTGTCCACAATTCGAATGCGGCAGCACCCTGATACAGCATCATACCCAGACCGTTCATCGTCTTACAGCCGACTTCCTTTGCGACACGCAGCAGCTCAGTTTCCGTTGGCATGTAGACAACGTCGGTAACGATCAGATCCTTGCGCAGGAAGCTTGCGTCCGGAATAACCATCTGCCCTTCCAGCGGTTTCATTCCGACACCGGTCGCATTGGCAAACAGATAGCTGTCTTCGATTTCACGCTTGAATGCTTCCGTATCCGCAAGGTCAAACAGCGTTGCCTTGCAGCTTGTTTTTTCGTTGATATTTTTCACATTCTGTTCTGCGCGCTCCCAAAATTCATCGCGGCGGTTGAAAATGGAAATTTCCTTAACTCCATCCAGAGCCATCTGAATTTCGATTGCCGTCGCAGCTCCACCGGCTCCTGTAATCGTAACCTTCTTACCGGCAGGCTCAATTCCTGCATCCTTTAAGGAACGCATATATCCGATACCGTCGGTAATATGTCCGGTTAATACCCCGTTGTCATTGACAACCGTATTGACAGCACCACACAGCTCAGCAGCCGGAGATAAATGATCCAGATACTGTCCGATGACGGTTTTGTTCGGCATGGATACATTGTATCCGCGCACCTTCAGTGCCTTAAAGCCCTTCACCGCATCCTCCAGCTCTTCGTTTCCTACCTCAAACGCCAGATAGGCATAATCAAGTCCCAGCTTTGCGAATGCCTCATTGTGCATCTTTGGTGATTTTGAATGACGAATCGGTGTCGCAATCAATCCGATCAGTTCTGTGTGTCCGCTAATTCTTTCTGCCATAATTGGTTCCTCCTTATATAACGTGTTCCGTTTCTTTTCTATAAAAATTCTTTCTGCTTCAATGCGTTGAGAATGTTTCTTCCCTCTGCCACACCGTCAATGATTCTTCTGGCACGTACGCTGTCACCGATATTGAACAGCTCTACATCCTCATCCGCAAAGGTCTGCTTCAGCTCCTCCATAACCGGAGAATACGCACGCATACCCAGGCAGACAAAGCCGTAATCGAAGTCCAGTGTTTCCATCTGCTCGTTGCGTTTTACGACAAAGTGATCCGGATGCACTTCCTGCAGTGCTGTAGAGGTCAGTACCTGTACGTTGTGTTTTTCCAGCATATCGTAGGTTCCCACCTTGGTAACGGTATCCAGATCCTTTCCGACAACCGGAAGCATTTCCACAATGCTTACGGCAGCCCCGCGCTTTGCGAAGAATTCCACTACGTCTAATCCTACCGCACCGCCGCCGACAACGCAAACCTTTTTGCCGCTGAGATCCTTTGGATACTGATCAATCTGCCGGATCATACCCAGAATGCCGCTGACACGGCTTCCTGACGCATCGATGTTTTCACGCAGTCCGCTGATTGGCGGAAGCAGCGGCGTGGAACCGGTCGCATTGATGATGAAATCCGGCTTCAGCATCTTCACAAAGGAAGGTGTTGCCTCTGTAGACGTAAAGGTAATCAGGTTGCGCAGCTTTTCTGCACGATGAATCAGATAATCCGGGAAATCACGAAGACGCTTTTTATCCGGAATCTTGGAAATTTCCACACTCAATCCGCCCAGATGGTCTTCCTTTTCAATCAGGAAGGTCGTACAGCCAACCTCTGCGGCAGTACATGCTGCCTCAAGACCTGCAGTACCGCCGCCGATGACAACGACATTGCATGGCTTTTTCACCTTCCAGCTGCGGTATTCCTCACCCTCGTTGACACTTGGGTTGACCGAACAGCGAATCGGGCGGTTCAAGCCGATGCGGTGCCCCGAGCAGCCGATGTTGCAGGAAATACATTTACGAATCGTATCTTCCTTTCCGTAATGCACCTTGTTGGTCCAGCTTGGATCCGCAATCATCTGGCGTCCCATACCGATCAAATCGGCATCTCCACGCTCCAGAATATCCTCGGCAACCTTAGGGTCACGGATGTTTCCCGTCGTGATGACCGGCTTCGCATAGGCTTCCTTTACGGCTTTTGCCATATAGGAGCGCCATCCATCCGGCAGATAGTTCGCATCGATCTGATACTGAATGGAATCCACAAGACCGCAGGAAACATCAATGATATCCGCTTCCGCATGGAAGTATTCCAGAAGCTTCAGCGTATCCTCCAGCGTATTGCCGCCTTCTAAAAATTCATCCGCACTGATGCGTACGATGATTGGAAACTGTGCTCCGACTTCCTTACGGACAGCCTCCAGCACCAGTCTTGCAAAACGGGCGCGGTTTTCATAGCTGCCGCCGAATTCATCTGTACGCTTATTTGTCAGCGGAGATAAGAACTGATTGATCAGATAGGAATGTCCCGCATGAATCTCAACAGCATCGAAGCCGATGATCTGTGCACGCTTTGCCGCTTTCGCATAGCAGTCAACAATATGCAGAATTTCCTCTTTGCTTAAGGCACGCGGTGCTGCCCCGTTTTTCTTGTTCGGCACATCACTCGCACTGACCGGCTGCATACCGATACGTTCTTCCACAGCGCTTGCTCCGGCATGATTCAGCTGAATCGCGATTTTCGTGTTGTGTTTATGAATCGTCTCCACCAGCTTATACAGCCGTGGAATGTAGTTGTCATGATCAATGCGCAGCTGTGTTGTTCCATTGGAACCGCACGGATAATCCACACACGCATTTTCCACGATGATCAGTCCGGTACCGCCCATGGCACGCTGTTCGTAGTAATTGATGTGCAAAAAGCTCATTTCACCGTTCTGCTCACCAAAGTTTGTTCCCATCGGCGTCATGACGATACGGTTTGGAATCGTCATCTGTTTCACCGTCAATGGTTCAAAGATCGAAGAATACTTTCCCATTACTATGCCTCCTAATTGTGAATGTTATCGTATTCACAAACATTACACGCTTATTATATATATTCCCTTACATGTAAACAATTCATAATTTTTACAAAATCTATAGATTTTATCTATAAATGAGCTATACTATTTGTATGGTAAATACTGGAGGTATGCGTATGAATCTGAATCATCTGCACTATTTTCGCGTGCTGGCAAAAACGGAGCACTACACACAGGCTGCCAATCAGCTGGACATCACACAGCCTTCCCTCTCCCATGCCATTGCCGCTCTGGAAAAGGATCTGGGCTGCTATCTGTTTGAAAAGCAGGGGCGCAATATCAAGCTGACGAAATATGGACGTATCTTTTATGAATATATAGATAAGGGACTGCAGGAAGTCGATCTGGGAGAGCGCCGGCTGCGGGAGCTCACCTCCCAGGAAAACGGATGGATCGATCTGGCTTTTATTTATACCCTGGGCAGCCACTACGTTCCCCATCTGCTGCAGAGCTTTCTGGCACAGTCGCAAAACCGCAAGATCAAATTCTCCCTGAAGCAGGGCAACACCACAGAGATTCTGCAGGGGCTGAAGGAGGAAAAGTACGATGTGGCCTTCTGTTCCTACGTGGACAATCAGCCGGATATCAATTTTCTGCCGATTGCACAGGAGGAGGTTGTCGCTATTGTTTCGCGCAGCCATCCTCTGGCAGTGCATGACAGCGTTGACCTTGCCCGGCTGAAGGAGGAAACCTTTGTCTATTACGATCGTCAAAGCGGTATCCGCCCGCTGCTGGATTCCCTGTTTGAACAGGTGGGCATAGAGCCCAACATCATCTGCGAGGTGGAAGAGGACAGTGCCGTTATCGGTCTGGTAGCCATCAATTACGGTATCGCACTGGTGCCGAATATTGCCATGCTGGAGCAGTTTCCTGTGAAAAAGCTGACCATCACCAATCCGCCGCATGAGCGTTACATTTATCTGGCTACCGTCAAAAACCGCTACCTTCCCCCTGCTGTACACACCTTCTGTAACTTTATCGTACATCACACCTCCATTAAAAACCCGCACACCAGTGACTGATTTTCCATTTTCTTTCATAAATTTTCACAAAATATGAAAACTTATGCTTGCATTTTCCGTAAGAGTGTTGTATCCTAATGGCAATAGGAGTGATACCCATGAACAAATCCATACAGACAGCAGCTTATTATTTTTACTTTAGATAGCCCTGAAACAAACCATTGAGATATCGTGGTTATTTTAGCGTTTCAGGGCATAAAAAAAGCATCGAACGAAGAAAACGTTGATGCTTTTTTTGTAGCCTGTCCCGGATACAGCAAGCTTCTATGATAGAAAATTAAGAAAAGAGAGGAAGAGAACAAATGAGATACGGACTAATTGGTGAAAAGCTTGGACACAGCTTTTCAAAGGATATTCATGAAAGGATTGCGGATTACACCTTCGATCTGATACCGCTGAGCAAAGAGGAATTCAAGACATTCATGGAGAAAAAGGAGTTTACTGCATTGAATGTAACCATCCCCTACAAGAAGGATGTCATCCCCTACCTGGATGAAATGGATGAGCATGCAAAAGCAATCGGTGCTGTAAATACAATCGTCAATCGTGACGGCAAGCTGAAGGGCTATAATACCGACTTCACCGGCTTTTTATACATGGTGAAAAAGCACAATGTACACATGGAAGGAAAAAAGGTGCTGATTATCGGAAACGGTGGAGCCAGTGCTGCCATTCAGGCAGTGGTACAGCATGAATCAGCTGGCAGCATGGTCATCGTCGATGTTGTGCCAGGAAACGGTGCCATCAGCTATGATGAAATGTTCTCCAGTCATCTGGATGCGGAAATCATCATCAACACCTCCCCGATCGGAATGTACCCGCGAATCGGCAATGCTCCGATCGATATCAGCATGTTTCATAAATGCGAGGCCGTTCTGGATGTGATCTACAATCCGATTCTGACAAGACTGTGCTTCGAGGCGCAGGAAATGGATATCAAGCGTGTAAACGGTCTGGAGATGCTGATAGCACAGGCAAAGCAGTCCGTGGAGTTCTTCCTGGATAAGAGTATCGACGATCAGATCATCGACGATATCTATCAGGATATGCTGCGCGAGCGCTGCAATATCGTATTGATCGGAATGCCCTCTGCCGGCAAGACAACCATTGGCAAAATGCTGGAGAACCGTATGCAGAAGGAGTTCATTGACCTGGATGATATCATTATCGAAAAGGCCGGAAAGTCCATTCCGGAAATTTTCGAGGAAAGCGGAGAGGCAGGCTTTCGCGCCATTGAAACAGAAGCGGCAATCGAGGTCAGCAAGCTGAACAATAAAATCATCGCCACCGGAGGCGGTACGATCAAGCATAAGGTGAATATGGATTACCTGCGTCAAAACGGAATTACGATTTTCATTGACCGCGATGTGGATAAGCTGATTAGCTCCGATCCGAACCGACCGCTGTCCAAAAGCACAGACGCCCTCGAGAAGATGCATGCCGAGCGTCTGCCGCTGTACCAGAAATATGCAGCCTACGTCGCTGTAAACAACAGTGACATTGAATCAACCGTCACCGAAATCGAAGAAGCCTATCGCAGCATTTTAATTGATGCTGTCAGCGATTAGAAGAAAAGAGGAAGAAACAATGATTATCACATTAAAAAAAGATGCTCCCAAGGCAGAGGTTGAAAAGCTGATTCATACCTTTGAAAACAAGGGGCTGTCCGTTACCATGATTCAGGGAGATAATTACAATGTCTTCGGTCTGGTTGGCGATACCTCCAAAATCGATGAAAAGCTGGTGAAGGCACATCCGTTTGTCGAAAATGTCACACGCATTGCCGCACCGTATAAAAAGGCGAACCGTCTGTTTCATCCGGCGGATACCATCGTGGATGTAGCCGGTATCAAGGTTGGCGGAAATGAGAAAATCGTCGTAATCGGTGGCCCCTGCTCCGTTGAGGGTGATACCCAGATTATGGATATTGCAAAGGAAGTGAAGAATGCCGGAGGCGATATGCTGCGCGGCGGTGCATATAAGCCGAGAACGAGTCCCTATGCGTTCCAGGGTATGGGAACAGAGGGTGTCAAATGTATGGTGCATGCCAGAGAAACCTATGGGCTGCCGATTGTCAGTGAGCTGATGAGTGCAGATAAAATCGATGAATTCGTCGGGCATGTGGATTTGATTCAGATCGGTGCCAGAAACATGCAGAACTTTGATCTGTTAAAGGCGGTCGGGCGCATCAACAAGCCGGTGCTGTTGAAGCGCGGGCTTGCCAATACGATTGAGGAATGGATCATGGCTGCGGAATATATCATGTCCGAGGGCAATGAAAACGTCATTTTCTGTGAGCGCGGTATCCGTACCTTTGAAACGTATACACGAAACACACTGGATCTCAGTGTAGTGCCGATTATCAAGGAGAAAACGCATCTGCCGATCATCATTGACCCAAGTCATGCGACCGGTGACTGGAGACTGGTGGAATCCGCTTCCCTGGCAGCGATTGCCGCAGGTGCAGACGGACTGATCATTGAGGTGCACAACGATCCGGAAAATGCATGGAGTGATGGTGCGCAGTCATTAAAGCCGGAGCGCTTTGGCGAGGTGATCCGCAAGGGAAGAAAAATCGCCGAGGTGATCGGGCGCAGTATGTAGGCGTTATTGCCCCTATATACATGATACATGCAGTTGCAAACGCAGGAAGAAACAAAAAAAGAATCCCACCCATAAATGGAAAAGGGATTCTTTTTTCATATCTGCTTACAGCACCTCTTCCCTGCAGACCAATGCGGATTTTGCCGTTTCACTGAAGTATTTCATCGCCTCCCTTGGATATTTGCCGGCTGCCGTTTCACCGGTCAGCATGATACTGGAGGCACCATGGTAAACCGCATGAAAAATATCGCTGACCTCAGCTCTTGTAGGTACTGGATGCTCCATCATGGAATCCAGCATCTGCGTTACCACCATATACGGCATGGAGTGTACACGGCATATATCCTGTATCCGCTTCTGTACAGCAGGCAGTTCCCATAACGGCATCGCATTACCTAAATCTCCTCTGGCAATCACAATCTGATCGCAGTATGGAAAAAGCTCCTTCAGATGCGCTACCCCCTCCATGTTTTCAATTTTTGCATATACCTGCAAATCCGGATTCCCGATGCTTTTCAGGGTTTCCTTCACCGTGATCAAATCCTGTGCATTTCTTACAAAGGGCTGCATGATTCCGGTAACGCCATACTGCCTGGCGGCCTTCAGATTGCGGATATCACTTTCCGTAAGTGTCGGCAATTCGATGTGACCGTTCACCAGAGCCAGACTTTTCCCCGATTTCAACACACCTCCATGCAGAACAGTACACAGCAAGGCATCTTCCCTTACCTGTTTCACCTCCAGAAGAATACGACCGTCATCCAGCAGAAGCCTCTGTTGTACCGCCGTATGAGCCAGCAGCTCCACAGGAATCGGAATGTCCTTCCCCAGTTCGACTGTCTGCCGTTCTTCCAATAAGACAGGCTCCCTCAGTCTTCCGACCCGCAGCTCCGGTCCCTTCATATCGATGAGCAGCTTTGCCTGTACGCCCGCCTGCTCCTGTGCTTTTTGATATGCGTACAGCCATTCCTCGCAATCTGTCAAATCCACATGGGAAAGATTCAAGCGGACACCATTCATTCCCATACAAAGCATTTCATACAGGGCGTCCTGTGTATGCAGAGACGGCCCTAGTGTTCCATAAATATCCAGTGATTTCATTATCTTATACCTCGCTTTTTTTATTATAGCAGATTAAATGAGATATAAAGATATTTGTTTCTTTTTTCCTTATTCCTTTTATGAATGACTCGAATATTCTGTTGTGCTTCACACAGTATCATAGAGCATATAAGCATAGTGGTGTCCTGAAACTTCATCCGAAACGGATACCTCATACGGTACCACCCTATGTGAATTACCCCATGTATAGTATAATGAAGTATACATGAATGAAGGAGGTGTCCAGAATGAGAAAAATAAGGGGAATAGGTATGTTATGGATGAGTGTTCTTTGTATACTTTTCCTCACCTCCTGTAGGGATGATAACAAGGCTGTAAAGCACGCGAGTGTCGAGCATGAAGAAAACGTATATGAGAAAATAGAAGCTAAGGATATTCGTCGTGTCAAAATCAGCGGGAATGCCCGGTCTATCATAATAAAACAGGATGCGGATACAGCTTTTAAATTTCAAAACGCCGACTTGAATGCAGCACATACATATGATGTTCGCAGCAGCAGAAACGGCGATACGCTCAATATATCCGTTATGATGAAAAACGGAGAAGAGGATAACGACGTTCTCGGATCATTTCTTATTTACCTGCCACGTAAAGAATTTGATGTAATAGAAACAGCAGGTGAATTCAAACAGATTCACATAAATCCTATTCATTCAGATATCTTCCTGCACGCTGACAAATCAGTGGTAGCTCTGCATCTAGAGGCTGCAAAGCTGGATCATGATATCGTGCTGGATGGATCAGAAACGAATGCATTTAAAAGTGTCTCTGTATACTTTGATACCGTACCAGCCAGCATAAAGATGGAAGTAAATCCTATACAGAATGGCTCTATCCAGGATCCACAGCATATCCTTGATAATGGCAGGCTTGTATCCGGGACAGAAAAGCCTGTTATACGTATCCATGCCGCAAAAGAAATCAATCTGTATAAAGAAAACAGCTGATAAGCTTCTATATTGTATAACATCAGAGACGGATTATTTTCCAAGACAAAAGCTGTCAATGTTAGAAATCCCCAGCAACCTTTTCAGAGTTAAATAGAAGGATGTCTTTTTGATAAAGCAGCCATGTTTGATGAAAGAAAATGTGATGTTCTCTTTTCCAGCGGTCGGCAGCTAATTCGCCCCATGAATGATAGAGAAAACAGAATGCTACACCAAGACAACGGAAATAGCAGACGATTTTGGTATGAAAACCGTCTGCTTTTCATCATTGCATTCGCGCAAAGCTAGAGAGAAACAAGCAGCTGTTTCAAGTTTTTCATAAAGCAATGGCTGTATGAATTTTCAGCTGAATTCCCTGCCTCTGTTTATTACGAATTCTAATGCCGTTTTGAGCACTCATCGCGGCCAGAATCCATCCATATCTCAATTTTAGCTTACCACTATACAGGGAGCGTTTATATATTTGCATCCACTTCATTTTCAGGGGATATCTCACACAATCGTAAACGGATGACACAGCGGTGCAGATATGATTTTGACACCCTTCAGCTTTTCCGACAGAAATGCCGCCATATCCTGGATAAAGATATGTTCAATACCATAATGTCCGGCATCAATCACAGCAAGCCCCTGTGCCACCGCATCAATGCCAATATGATGGGAAATATCACCGGTAATCAAAACATCACACTGCTTGTAAAGCGCATGGGAAATCATACTGTTTCCGGCACCCGGAGAAATCGCAATCCGCTGAACCTGCCTGCTTACATCACCATAAACCTGCACGCCCTGCAGCTCAAAGGTTTGCTTGATCTGTTCGCAAAGCTGAAAAACCGGCATTGCCTCCGGCAGCATCCCATACTGTCCAATCCCCTTCCCGTCTTCACTGGTAGCCTCCAGTACCTTTGTTTTCTTAAGCTGCAGCATTTGCGCAGCCACCTCTGCCATGCGGAGCACATCATAATTGGTATGCATGGCATAGCAGCACATCTCCTTCTGAATCAGCTCTATTATCCTTCTGCCGATAAAATCCTGATCGTGAATCTGCTTGATTCCGTTAAACAGGAGTGGATGATGGGTAATCAGAAGATCTGCATGATTTATCACTGCATCCGCAATCACCGCATCACCGGCATCCAGTGCAATGTAAATCGTTTGCACATCCTTATCGAAGCGACCTGTCTGCAATCCGCAATTATCCCAGTCCAACGCATAGGACAGCGGATAGTGTTCCTCGATAACATGCAAAATGTCAGCACAGCGCATACACATACCTCCCTGCCTTACGGAAACGGATCAAATGAAAAGCTGTCATCAAAGCGAACAAGAAATTCGCTGATCAGTTCAATGATCGTTTCCAAATCCTGATTGCTTGCCGTTTCAATGGAGGAATGCATATAACGCAGCGGGATGGAAATAAGGGCAACCGGCACGCCACCGTTTGTAAAATGGACAACATCGCCATCCGTTCCGGCCTTTCCGGCAAACACCTCCCACTGTACATCCAGCTGATGCTCCTCGGCAATCGCAGCAAGCGCCGCATTCAAAGGCTTGTTGATCATGCTGTTGGAGCATAATACAGCACCCCCGCCAAGCTTCACGGTTCCACTCGCATCACCGCTGACGCCCGGATAATCACTCGCAAAGGTCACATCCACAATCAATGCACAGCTTGGCTGCACACGGGTTGCGACATGATAGGCTCCCCGCATGGTCGTTTCCTCACCACAGGTTGTCGCCGCATAGATTCCACAGGCAGTCTGCTTCTGTTTGGCTTTTTTCAATGCCTCCAAAATGATAAAGGCACCGATACGGTCATCCAATGCACGTCCGGCAAGCTTTCCCTGTGCAAGCTCAGTGAACTCACTCGCAGCACATACCGGATCGCCGATGGAAACATAGCGTTCACACTCGGCCTTGCTGTCAAAGCCCAGATCGATAAACAAATCCTCCACCTGCACCTGTTCCTTACTTTCCAGCGTACGGTTTGTCACAACGACACCGGGCAGGACTTGTGAAGCACAGACAACCTGTACATGTGTCCCCAGATACAGAACCGGATGGATACCGCCTGCCTTTGTCACCTTCAGCATTCCATCCTCGCAGATCCGGGTGACCAGAAAGCCGATTTCATCAATATGCCCGCACAGCAGAACCTTTGCCTCTGCATGCGGATTCACAACGCTGATCACATCACCGGTCGCATCCGTCAGAATTTCATCCGCAACCGGTTCCATATGCTGAATCACCTTTTTCTGCAATGCAATTTCATGTCCGCTGACACTTGGTGTCCTCAGCATATCATACAAAAATTCCTTATCCATAAATATCATGTCTCCTTTTTAACATAATCACATCCAGTGAACACGCCAATATACAGCCTGTGCTGTAGCATACCAGATCACTCCATACAAAGCCCTGTCCCAGCAGATAGCGTAGTGGTGTTGCACGCAGCGTAATGAGCCAGTCATAATCCAGCAGCTGCGAGCATTCGATCAGATAGGAAAACAGCAGCGTAGCGATCAACAGCGATTTCACTCTGGCCTCGGGAAACAGAAGTGCGAAGATTCCATACATCATCATCGACCACAGCGTATCTCCTCCGTATTCCCGAAACCAGTTCGGCAAGGGAAGCGTGCTTCTTGATAACAGTCCTGCCGCAATCACCAGCACAACATAGCCGACCAAAAGGCAGCGGTTTCTTCTGTTTTGTTTTCCCATATAGAGCCTCCTATACAAAAATAGAGTGTTCCCACTCTATTTGCGAATATACTGAACTGCAATACACTGCGGTCCCCCCTGTGTGATAAAGGCCGGTGAAAGCTTTAACAGCTCCAGCTCTGTATCCGGGAACGCATTTTTCAATCGATCTATAAAGAAGCGTGCATCCGCTAACGCATCTGCATGAGATACAGAAATACGATAGGCCGCATCCACACCATGCTCGCGGAAATAGCTGATAATGGAATCTGCTGCCTTGGACAATGTACGTGTTATTGTAAATTTATCCAGACGGCTTCCATCCTCCACTGCATGCATGACCGGCTTCAGCTTCAACAGCCCGCCGATACTGGCCGCTGCCGGCTTTAAACGCCCGCCGCGCTTTAAGAAGCTGAAATCCTGCGGAATCAGAAAGGAATGCTCATGTGCCATGCTTTCCTTTAAGGCTGCGACAATATCCGCTGCCTTTTTCCCTTCATCACGAAGCTTTACCGCTTTTTCCACCAGATAGCGGTGCGGCCCGCACAGAGTCTGTGAATTCAATACCGTTATGCTGTCTGCATTGGGCGCCTGTTCCTTCGCCATCAGCGCTGTCTGATACGTACCGGACAGACCATCTGCCATACATATGTTGAGGATTTCTTCATCACCATGCTCCTCGTAGGCAGCCAGCACATCGCCAATCGGCGGCTGTGAGGTTGTCGGAATACCTCCTGAGCGAACCTTTTTCAGAAAGGATGACGTGTCAAAGCATAAATCCCGGTAATGCTCATCCTGGATACTGACGCAGAGAGGAATCACATGAACATCCATGTCATTTCCTTCCGCAACCGTAAAGAGTGCAGATGTGTCTGTAATGATATGTACCATAATATTTTTTTCCTTTTCCTAGTTGACCATTTCCATGCGTATTTTATAATCCGGCATGTAGTTCTCTATAATATTGTAGAACGCCTTGGAGTGATTCGGCTGAATGAAATGAACAAATTCATGCAGCACCACATATTCGATGAACTCGAACGGATAATGAATCAGCTTCCGGTTCAGTGTTATCGAGTTCTTGGCCGGTGTACAGCTTCCCCATCTGCTTTTCATATCCCGAATTTTTACGTCCGGAAATTCCAGATGGTAATTGCTCAAAGAGCGAAATGTCAGTGTGGCAATGTCCAGAAACACATCCCTGCACAGCTTATCGAGAAACTGCCGGATGACCTTTTCCGGGTCTGCCTGCTCTCTGCACTGTACATACAGAGTGTCCTTGTCATAGCTTACGTGATTGTACTTCCCCGTTGTCTTGCGGATTTTCAGAGAATTTCCAAACAATACGATATGCTTGTCGTCGATCATGGATTTCTGACTTCTCTCCTGCATGGATTTCTGATGCTTCACAATCCAGGAAACCTTGCTGGAAACAAAATCGTCGATTTTATCCATAGGCACAAACGGATTCGCACTGACCACGACCTCTCCCTTGGAAGAGATCCTCATGTTGATATTTTTTACCTGTTTTGTAACCAGTGTATAGGTAATCGGATATTTTCTACACTGAACAACCTTTTTATTTACATCCATTTAACTACTACCCCAATCTCTAGTGCGCATCTAATTATCTCATACTTGATTAAAAAAATAAACAGTTTTTTAGTAAGGAATTCTGGAATTTTCTACAATGGCTGAAAGTGCAGGAAATGAGCAGATTTTCCATTTGTTTTTTACCGTCTGTGTTATTCTGTGTTACAATACCTACGGTGATATTATGAGCTATAACAATCCGTTTCCATACAGTGATGACAACAAGCGTTATCATACCTGGAATTATTACCTGAAGCACCGCTTTCACAGCAAGGTGTTCAAGGTTCCTCTGAATGCAAATTTCTCCTGTCCCAACCGGGACGGCACCTGCGGCGTCGGCGGCTGCACCTTTTGCAGTGCCCTTGGCAGCGGTGATTATGCAGGAGACATCCATGACGATCTGTTTCGGCAGTTTGATCAGGGAATGCAGATGATGCAAAGAAAATGGCCGGTCGGAATTCCAATGGCATATTTTCAGGCATATACGAATACCTATGCACCGCTACCCGTGTTAAAGGCTACCTTTGACCCCTTTGCGCAGCGTGATGATATTGCGGCTATCAGTATCGCCACGCGCGCCGACTGTCTGGAGAATGATAAGATCGCCTATCTGCAATCCTTGTGTACTGATAAGGAAATCTGGGTGGAGCTGGGGTTACAGAGTATTCACGATGATACCGCACAGCGCATCAACCGCGGGCACACCTATGCACAGTTTCTGGATTGCGTCGAGCGGCTGTCGCATACCGATTTGAAAATTGCTGTCCATCTGATGAATTCACTGCCCGGTGAAAACAAACAGCAGATGCTGGAAACCGCGGCTGCGCTCGCAAAGCTGCCCGTGCATGCGGTAAAGATCCATATGCTGCACATTATGGAGGGCACGCGCATGGCCCAGGAATACAGACAATCCCCCTTTGTCATGCTGAGCAGAGAGGAATATATTGATATCGTCATCCGTCAGCTGGAGCTGCTGCCGGCGGAAATGATCATCCAGCGGCTGACGGGAGATGGCGTGAAGGAAGCGCTGATCACCCCGCTTTGGACTTTGAAAAAGGTAACGATCCTCAACGACATTGACAAGGAAATGAAGCAGCGCAATACCTGGCAGGGAAAGTACAATACGTAACCTTCCCTTTTTTTTCGCATAGGATAAAGCAAGAGGTGACGATCAATGAAGGTACTGGCTGTCCTTATGCGAATTGAAAAGCTGGATCATGCCTGGAAATGGTTTATCAACAAGCCGTATGTAGACCGCGTGGAAGCGCTGGGCTGGAGCCTGTATCCCATCTGCAGCATGGCGGGAATCGCGAGTGCGCTGCAGGTATGCGATGCACTTTTACTGCCCGGAGGCTATGATGTGCAAAGCTATTATCTGAAGGAGGACCGCAATGAGCATGTCACAACCTATGCGCAGCCGATGGATCATCTGGAATTTCAGGTAATCGACGCATTTATGAGCCATGAAAAGCCGATTCTTGGTATCTGTCGCGGAATGCAGACATTGAATGTATATGCCGGCGGGACACTTCTGCAGCATATTGACACGCAGACACACGCGCCAAAGCAGCTGCACACCGTACACAGCAGCTCACGCAGTGTATTGCATCAGCTGTATCCGCAAAGCTTTACCGTAAACAGCTACCATCATCAGGTAGCCGGGCGATTGGGAGAGGGCTTTTATACCTCTGCCTTCAGCGAGGAGAATTATGTAGAAGCCATGGAGCACGAGAATGGTCGCATTCTCGCTGTCCAGTGGCACCCGGAGCTGATGGAAGACGATCAGATCCTTCCTTATTTTCTGGATGTTGTCTGCGCCTGAATCTTTTTTCTGCTCTTCCACCATTTCCAAACAAGCCACAGCATGATGGCCAGAGAAAACCAGGTGCCGAAGGCATCCACATTCATCACAGTTCCCAGATAGCGCAGGGACAGTGTTACCAGTAGACTGCGCAGCAATCTGGCAAAGCCGTCGCACAGCAGAAACGGAAGCAGCCGCATGCTGGTGAAGCCGGCAAGATAGGCAAGAAGAAAATCCGGAATCGGAGTGATGCCGCCAATGAAGACGGCCAATAGTCCATAGCGGTCCATCAGCTCCTCGCCATGCTCCACATCCTCTTTTGCGGCGATGTTATACAGCACTTTTTTGCCCAGTATCCGGGCGATGCCATAGCCGATTACCCCGCCGATACAGGTGCCTACTGCACCCTCCAGCGAATACAGCAACCATTTCTGCGGTGAATGCAGTACCAGCGGTACCAATATGACTTCCAGAGAAGGAAGCGGAAGAAATGCTTTTAAAACAGAATACAGTATCAGACCGATATCCTGCCATACGATAAAAAAATCCTGTACGTTCATGAAATCCCCTCATTTCATTATACGTGCAGGCTTCTATTTTATACCAGCTCCAGCAGATTATCGATGATCAGATCCGGGTGAAGACAGCGCTGTTCACAATCCAGACGGGAATGCACACCGCTTGTCACAAAGACGCTCGTGCACCCATGCCGCAGTCCGAAGGCGACATCGGTTTCCAGATTATCTCCAATCACAACAGCATCCTCTTTAGCAATTCCGGCATAGCGCAACGCTTCCTTCAGCATCGGCTCATGCGGCTTTCCGATCATCCATGCCGTTTGCTCACTACAATATTCCAGCATATGCACCATAGCACCGTTTCCGATGCGAAAATAGTCTCCATGCGGCAAGCGTCGATCCGGATTGGTGCCAATCAGCACTGCACCCTTCTGTAAATGATAAAAGGCACGGCACAGCTTTTCATAGGTCACATTGGAATCCAGACCGGCAAATACTGCTTCCACATGTTCCTCACACAGCGTAAATCCCTGCTCCAGCAGCGCCTCCCGCATCCCATCTTCTCCGATATAGAAGACGCGCTGCAGCTTTGTTTCATGACGGACATAGGCGGCAGCTGCCATCGCACTCGTAAAATATTGTGCATCCCGCAATCCTTGAAAGCCCATCGCTTCCATCTTCTCCCGGTTCTGTGCATGCGTACGCATGGCGTTGTTGGTCAGGAAATAGTATGGAATCTGCAGTGTATGTAAGGCTTCTATGAACAAGGGTGCACCGGGAATGACCTCATCCCCGCGATACATCGTTCCATCAAGGTCCAGAAGCAGCGTTTTATGCCGCAGTAGCGGATGCATCGTTATATACTCCTATATAGTGGTGAAGAAAAGCCTCCTGAGAGAACTGCTCCTGATCGAGAAAGGCTTTCATAAGTACACAAAGTAAAGACAGGAGCGCCTGCTGTGTCGTACTCTTAAAGCGCAGCGTGCTGATATCATCCAGCACAAATTCCGCAATCTGTTGTGCGCGGTCAAAGCAGATCACCACACGTCTTCCTGCATGCATCCCGCAATAGAAGCGATAATATACATCGTGGTAAATCAGCTCATAGCCATCCCGACTCTTTTTCAATTCTCCGATTTGTTCATCCCCCTCGTATACGGTGAAATCCATACACGGGCGAAACCGCGAATACCATTTGCGAAGCTGGTAAAAGCCCATAATATCATCGCCATACATATTCTTCAGATATATACTGAGCAATCCGCCTTCCTTTTCATAGGAGGCACGGAATACACAACGCCCCTGCTCCTCAATGCTGTATTCATCAATGTCCTTACGCATCGTAAATTCCATTGTCTTCACGTCCTTTCATGAAAAAGCTCTTGATAGCACAAGAGCTTTTTATCTCAACCCACTATCGTAGGGTTACACAGTCTTTGGATGTCACCTTTATTATAGGTGATTTCCTCTCATTTTTCAAGACATGAGCGAACGGTGTGTGCAAAATTGTTATTGTCCAACAGCACACAATATCGAAGGTATCTGTAAATTCTCTGTAAAGCAATCTGCTTTCCGTCCTCTGCAAATGTAAATCAGGAGCTTCTCTTCACTGTTTTCTTTTGAAAGTAATGAACATAGCAGAAAATCAGCAGCAGCGGCACGATGGAGAAAGCAGCTACGATATACAGGGTCCAGTCATATCCGAAGGCTTTGGACAGATAGGAGGTGATCAGCGGTGTTATCAATCCACTGACGCCGATAAATACGGCCATGGCAAACATCTGCGCACTGCTGAACAGCTTCTGGGGAGTGATTTCCTTTACCAGCACCTTGCTTGTCAGCATGATGATGGGCAGCGTTACCAGCTGCAGTGCTGCCGTCAGAATAATCATCCACGGCTGAAAGGAAAAGCCGTAAAGCAGGAATTTCACACCATACATAAATGTTCCAAAGTATAAGAGTGTCTTAGTCTGAAAGCGTTCCAGTATTTTCGAGGAAAACAGAAAGAGCGGCACCTCCATAAAGGATTGCAGCGCCCACTTAATGCCGACCGCTGTGGTGTCTCCGCCGATATCCAGCATTTTGTCGATGACCACATACTGATCTGCCGTACCGATCATATAGACGAGCAGATAAATCAGCACCAGCAATAAATAGCCTTTATTCTTCAGGAGCTGCCGCACGCTTTCCATGCGAATCCGCTCCCCTTCCTTTTTCTCAGCATCCTTTGCCTTGTAAATGAGCCAGCACAGAATAACGCTTACGATACCAAGTGAAATCAGCAGACTTTTATAATGAAAATGGCGGACGAGGTAGCCGGCAATCGGAGAACCAATCGTAAGCCCCAGTGCCCCGCTTGCCCGCAGCCGCCCGTAGTTTTCCTGATCGATTTCCAGCATCCAGGTTTCATCCAGTCCCATAATGACCTTTACCATACCACCCATCAGAGCCACGGTGAATACATGATACCAGAAGGTCTGGCGTTCTACCAGAAACATGGCAAAGCTGCTCGCCGTCAGCAGCACATAGGCCGCAAAGAAAAAGACCTTAACCCTTTGAAAACGGTCGCACAGGTAACCAAACAGAAACTGGCCGGCGATTGCCACAACCGCATTTGCGGCCAGAATATAACCGCGCTGTACCACCGTATAGCCCAGCTTGCTTAAAAACGGAATCATCTGGGTATTGACCATCGATATGGCAAAAAAGGCAAGAAAGTTCATGGCATAAAGTAGCCATCGCATTTGCTTTTTCATAGTAATCACATCCTCAGATATAGTATGGACACAGCTGCAGGCATCTAAAAATCTTTTCCCTTTTCTTTTCGCATATTGTATAATAGAACTGTTGAAACGGTGGTGTGTATATGCAGGAACATCTCGATACCAAAAGAATACTGGCAGCAGCATTAAAACAGCTGACCTGCCGCAAGAGCTTTGACAAAATCACGATTGCGGATATCACGCAGCAAAGCGGCTACAACCGGCAGACCTTCTATTATCATTTCCGTGATAAATACGAGCTGCTGAACTGGATCTATACGGATGATGCACAGCAGGTGTTTGATGAAAATCTCAGCTTTGAAAACTGGCCGAAATATATTTCCGCCCTCTTGAATCACATGCGCAGCGAGAAGGACTTTTATATCAATACGATTCGCAGTGATGAGACTTGCTTTGAACAATTCCTTTTTGATTTAACGAAGTCCATTTTCCATATGGCAATCGTAAGCCTTGACCAGCATCATCAGATCAATGAGGTAGAAATGAATTTTTATTCCCAGTTTTACAGCTTTGGGATAACCGGCGTGATTATCAGCTGGGTGAAAAGCGACATGAGAGAAAGTGCAGAGCGTGTCAGTGCCAATCTGAAATCGCTGGCACAGGACAGTGAAAAGCTGGCCTATTCCCGTTATCGGGAGGCCTATACGAAAATAACAAATGAGGAGGAAGAGCATGAAGAGTGAAGTAGAGCATTATGAAAACCGCTGTGGCGGCAAGGGTACGATGCATATCGAACACCTGCTGCAAAGCGAGGAAATGGGAAGCGGCGTGAAGATGTATGCGAAGGTGACGATTGATGTAAATGCATCGCTGGGTGTACATCAGCATATCGGCGATGGCGAGTCCTACTATATTTTGCAGGGTAGAGCACTTTACGATGATAATGGAATCAAGCGTGAACTGCAGCCGGGAGATGTCACCTTTACTCCGGATCAGGGCTTTCACGGCATTGAAAACATCGGAGACGAACCACTGGTGTTTATGGCATTGATCATCAAGGCATAGAAGGCAGACAGCCTTCTTTTTTAATCTTAAGCTCTCCTTTTAGTATAAGAGCGAACATCCATCATATAAAGGGGTCTTCCTCCTTTGATAAATCAATCGTTGAAATAGAATCTAAATACCGATATATTACAGGAGGTTATCTTCATACTTTATTTATTTGAACATCAATGTATGAAAATTATAATTCCCCATGAGAATTTCATAGAGCTTCACCCTGATGAAATTACGATTATGATTTTTCATAAAGAGCTATAAGCTGGTCTTGATTTTCAATATAACATGGTCAGATGAATATGTGCTGATTAAGTCTTTTCATTATTCACAGGAGTAATGCCTATGCAGGAAATAGATGTTAAAATCATGTTATGTTTAAAATATAATCGTGACTCTGTTTCTTATGTATCATCTACAGCAACTAGTAACAGCCTGGTGCTAGATAAGATACATCATATTTATATGAAAAGAAATGCGCGCTTTTACAAATATAGTAGTTAAATACAGTGGAACATGCATCGTAGTCCTGAAAAAAATTCATGAAGTCGTATGACTGTTATTTATATCTTCATTATATTATAGTAACATAAAAAATCATTGAACATAATACTATATTTATAATGATAATAAGCTACAATTAACTTAGAAAGGCTATGCAGCATATCATACAGCAATGAATGCATAATAAGGGCAGACCTATGAGGACAAAAGTTTGTAAAAGCTTTTTCATACAGAGCTTAAGAAAAACAAACATAGTAATAACTGTACTCTGCTTACTATTTATCTTAACCGGCTGTTCTAAAAATGAAAAGATTGACCCCAATGAATATATTCAATCAGTTTATCCAGAGTATGAGCAACTCGCGAAATTAGAGGATTCCACTGAACAAATGATTTTGTTTAAATCGCAGGATAGCTATGAACTTGTTCAGTTCAAGAAAAGGGGGAATTCCTTTACCTATGATGGAGGTCATATTACAAATTCTCCATATGGTTTAAAGTCAATAAAAGCAGAAGGAAAATTGTATATCATTGTATTTATTGATAATACCGTTGTAAAAGCAGACCGATTTTCAATACAATTAACCGCATCTGATAAGGATGAATATTTAATCTTAAGTTGCCCAAACCTATTAAAGAATGATAAATATATTATAAAATCATACGTAATGAGTGTAGCATATGACGAGGCTAAATCCATTATGTTTTATGATAAAAAAGGTACTCTGATACCTGAAGAGCGTATTCCTGATTTATGAGCAATCGTTAGGTTTTTTGATTGCGTACTGTTTAAAACTGATTTGAAAATATACAAGAAAGCCTCCCGTTATCTGGAGGCTTTCTTGTATTTATAAATCAGCTATATACATTTCGTGAAGGTGTGACACGGCTCAATTCTCAAAGAATACCGTTTTCATAATTTACAATGGACTACTATGAGTAATCAGGAAAATGAATCCAATATTGTATAAAAAGTCCTTGCCCTTGTTGTAAAACACTCTCATAGGATGTCACTCACACCTCGATATCAAAACTGCCGACATGCAGAAAGATGCCTGGCAGAGCAAACAGCAGATAGCTTACTCCATAGAGTGAAAACAGCGGATAGCGAAGAATGCCGGGAAACCAGCTCATCACATGAAAGACATAGGTGTCCAGCGCCAGCAGCGTATAACAGCCCATGATCAGAACACCCGCACCATACAGCCATATAAGGCCTCTCTGCTTAACGTGCAGACAAAGAAGAACACCCCTTGTCAGCAGAAAGGTGCCGAAAGCCAGCGAGAGACAGCGAATCATAGCCGGTAGTTCATTTGTACCTCCTGATATAAAAAGCAGAACACTGACGATTATGCATAGCCCGCCAGCGCCCAGATATAATTTCATATGCTGCATTTACCGAATGATATCGTGGATCAGCTTCTGCTTTTCCACCTTCTCCTGTGTGAAGACATAGGTCTGATAGAAGTCCTCCAGCCAGTGCTGCGGTAATGGATGATTGATGTGTACATAGGCAAGAATATCACCCTTATTTACATAGTCTCCATCCTTTTTGTTTAACACGATTCCGACAGCCGGATCAACCGGATCCTCCTTAACCATACGTCCTGCACCAAGCTTCATCGCCAGCGTCCCCAGCTCCAAAGCATGCAGCTCCTTCACATAGCCCTCTTCCCGCGATGTTACTTCCAAAATCTCTTTTGCCTGTGGCAGCAACTCTGGATGCAGAACCTGCTCTACATCCCCCTCCTGTGCCGCAACCATGGCAACCAGCTTTTCCAGCGCCTTTCCATTCTGAATGACTTCCAGCAGCTGTTTTCTTGCGTTCTCTTCATCTCTGGCTATTCCTGTCTGCATGAGCATGATGCTTCCGGCCTCCAGACACAGCTGTGTAAAATCCTCAGGCCCTTTTCCCTGTAGCGTTGCAATTGCCTCTTTTACCTCGAGTGCATTTCCGATGGCATTGCCCAACGGCTGATTCATGTTGCTGATCAGTGCCTTGACATCCTTGCCGAAATGGCTTCCGATGGCAATCATCGCTTCTGCCAGCTCCTTTGCTTTATCGCTTGTTTCCATGAAAGCACCCTCTCCGAATTTCACATCCAGAAGAATCGTATCAGAGCCTGCTGCCAGCTTCTTTGACATGATGCTGGATGCAATCAGAGGAATCGAGTTGACGGTAGCCGTCACATCGCGCAAAGCATACAGCTTTTTATCTGCCGGCACCAGTGTTGCGGTTTGTCCGATCAGTGCCAGACCGATATCATTCACCTGTGAAATAAACTGTTCCTGTGTTCGCATAACCTGAAAGCCGTTAACAGACTCCACCTTATCCAGCGTTCCGCCGGTATGTCCCAGTCCTCGACCGCTCATTTTCGCGACCTTGGCACCGCAGGCAGCTACCATTGGCGCAAGGGAAAGACTTGTTTTATCACCGACACCTCCGGTGGAATGCTTATCACATTTTCTTCCGGAAATCGCCGATAGATCAATCACATCTCCACTGTACAGCATTTCCTCTGTCAGCCAGGCTGTTTCCTGTGCATTCATACCATTAAAGTAAATCGCCATTAGCAGCGCACTGACCTGATAATCCGGAATATCTCCCCGGACATAACCGGTAATGAAAAAATGAAGCTCTTCCTTTGTCAGTGGCTGCTTCTGTTTCTTTTTTTCTATTAGATCGACAAAACGCATAAAGTTCCCTTCCTTCCTGCTTATCTTCTACGATAATGCATGATGCTGCATCCTTCTTTTTGTTCATTTGAAAGCAATCGGAAATCCCCAATGCAAAACGCCGGAAACCAGGTATCCCCTGTATACGATTGCTCGATTCGGGTAATCCACAGCTCATCTGCATATGCGATTGCTGCAGCGTAAATCTGTGCACCGCCGCATACATAGAGCACTTCCTCTTTCTTCTTCCATTCCCTGCAAAGTGCTTGCACATCACTGCAGGGGAGCACATCGCTATCGGACAGCGGCTTATGACCTGCGACATGCAGAATTCTATGATCCAGTCGTTTCGGCAGATGCTCATAGGTCACTCTCCCCATCAGCAAATGATGATGCAGTGTCAGCTGACGGAAATGAGCTAAATCTGCGGGGCAATGCCATGGCATTTTATGATTTGCGCCGATCAGCTGATTGGCGTCCATTGCAACGACAATACTGATCATGCCACATTCTTCAGGGCAGTGATTTCCTCTTCGCTCAGATACCGCCATTCCCCACTCGCAAGTGCTTCATCCAGCCGCAGCGGTCCCATGGCAATCCGCTTGAGATGGACAACCTCATTACCGATTGCATGCAGCATTCGCTTCACCTGATGAAATCTTCCCTCCTGGATATGCAGAAGGATTTGCGTGTCCTCCAGAATTTCCACACGAGCCGGAAGAACAGGTTCCTCATCCAGTACGATACTGCCGTTTTCCAGCTTCTTTTGATCACCTTCCTGCAGCGGCTGCGCCAGATCCACCAGATAGGTTTTTTCAACATGATGCTTGGGAGAGAGCAGACGATGCGCCAGCTTTCCATCATTTGTGATCAGCAGCAGGCCCTCCGTATCCATGTCCAGTCGTCCGACCGGAAAACAATCCTTTGGCAAAAAGGCATCGATGCAGTCCAGCACGGTTTCATATGTGGGATCACTGGTGGCACTGACAACATCCTGCGGCTTGTTCAGCATGATATAGACAACAGCCTCATAATAGATTTCCTCTTTATCCAAACAAACGACATCCGCACCCTCCTGGATTTTCCTGTCATCCTTTCGGCATACCTCACCATTGACACTCACTCTTCCCTTGCGAATAGCCAGCTTGACCTCCTTGCGGGTACCCAAACCTGCATGAGCCAGATATTTATCCAGTCGCATATGCCTATCTCCTTCTTCCGCGCTTCAGTAAGCGGGACAGGTCAAGATGCAGAATGGTCTGCGGTATGGAAAAGAAGTACGTGATGCCAAAGTATACTAGCATTGCAAGACTTCCGTTGACAGCAAGCTGTAAAAGACTCAGCATCCGCCCGGAGCCATAGCCCTTCAAGCCAATCAAATCGCAGCCTCTTGCGACTGCAAACAGGGCTGCCATCGCCAAAAGGATAACCAGAAGCTTATGCAGCGTATATTTCCAGCGAATCTTATAGCGTGATGTCAATGCATAGATATCCAGAGTGATAAAAATTCCCATTGCAAGAATACTTGACATGACGACTCCCTGATAGCCGAAATATTTTAACAGTGGATAGGCCACCGAAAATTTCACCACCATCATGATGGCAAGGTTGCGGATATTCAGCCTGCGTAAGCCTACTGCCATTAACAGTGCCGTGAAAATCGGTCCGATGGTATTTAAAAACGCCTCGATGGAGAACCAGCTCAAAATATCGGCAAGCAGCTCCAGATTCTTCGGATCTGCCGGTGGAAACAAGATGGCATACAGCGGCTTTGCGTAAACAAACAGACAGAAGGAAATCGGCAGTCCGATATACAGGACGATATCCACACAGTCCCGGATATTTTTGCGTACCAGCTTCAGGTCATGATTGGTAAGTGCCGTAGTGATATGCGGTATGATGGCGGAGGAGAACCCCGGTGCCAGAATCATTGGGATGGACATCAGCTTTAAAACACCGTAATTGATAGAGCCGCTGATGAGTAAGATTTCCGCATCCGTATTGCCGTGCGCTTCAAGCCCCTTACTCAAAAACAGCGTGTTGACAATCGTATCGCTGTAGCCCAGTATCGCTACAATCAAATAAGGAAACGCAATGAAAACAAGCTCCTTAAGAATTTCTCTTCGATCATTGTTTCCGGCAACTTCCTGTGTTTTGGCTAGCCTCTTCAGCTCGCGCATCTGCTTTTTATCATACAGCTTCAGATGCATGATCGCCAGAATTGCCGATATACTGGTGGAAATCACGCCGAAATACAGCGCCCATACCTGATCCTTATGCAATGCAAATACCGCAATCGCACTGGCGCTCAGCAGAAATGCCACACGGGCAACCTGCTCCAGAACCTGTGACAGTGCATAAATTTCCATGTGCTTGAGTCCCTGATAGAAGCCGCGGATACTGGAAAGCAGCGGAACGAAAAACAGGGCAAAGGAAATCAGTATCAGTACCATCTGCATCGTTTTAACGCTGTCTCCTTCATCCGGCATAACAAGTGCAGCCAGCGGAGAGGAAAACAGAATTACGATAATCATCATCCCGAAGCCGAAGCAGGTCATCAGGGATGCGGACAGCTTTTTGATCAGCAGTGAGGTTTGATAGTCCCCTCTTGTGGAATATTTTGCGATCAATGTCGCAATCGCAAACGGAAAGCCTGCTGTACAGATATTCAGCAGATAGGAATATATATTGAAGGCTACTCCGTAATAGGCCAGATTGTCCGCTGTTCCCAGCATGGAATTATAAGGGACTGCATAGAACAATCCAATGAATTTTGCAAAAAAGATGCCGGCAGAGCTGATCAGCCCTCCTGCTATAATCGACTGCTTCCGTTTGGAAACATCCATATTCTTACTCATATAACGTATCCTTTCTAGTTCCCGTTAACCATTCGCCTCGTTATCCTTCTGTGCATAATTACATGTGAAGAATACACGGCTCGTATTAACCAGCTTGGAATCCTTCCAGGTTACCATAACCTGCAATGTAAACTGATCATGCTCGGATATACCGTCCAGAAAGATTTTACTGACAAAGTTACGCGCACCGTTTGCCTGATATGGAATCATGTTGAAGGAGGTTTTTGCGTCATCTCCCAGCAATCCCAGACACGGATAGACATTGCTGTTGCTGTCCAAGGCCGGATCTACAGCAATCGCCTGAATATTGTACATCGCCACGCGTGGATTGGAAATAATAATCTCATACTGATAGCTGTTGTCCTTCTGCTTAAATACAGAAAGCTTATAATCAAAGGGTATGATTTTGGATTCACTGCCCTTGTTGTTCAATACAGCGTCTACATAGCTCTCATAATTTTTTATGCTCTCCTGCTCTTCTTTATGCGCATCGCCGCAGCCGGTGAGCAGCAGGAAGCAGAGCAGACACCAAAGGGGGAATTTTCGCATGGAATCACCTCTCGAGATATTATACCATAAAGGCATTATTTAAGCCACATTTTATAATCATGCGGTACTTTATTTGTACATTTAGGATAACAATTGCGTACAAACGGCAAAGGATGAAAAGCAAAAAATGCTGCATCCGTGTACAGCTGCTTACAGGCATCGGGTCGGAAATAAAAAAAGACCCGCCAAAGCGCAGACAGATTTCTACGCTATGATAAGTCTGTATCACCAGCAAGTTGCACAGCCTCAATGCTCAGGTATATCAGTATGTTTATGCAGTGCATAATCCATGCAAATCGGGTAGCCATGTTCCTCGTCCTGCACGATTTTCGCATGAATATCATACAGCTGCAGCAGCTGCTGTTCCCGGATAACCTCCTGTGCCTTCCCGCAGTATAGTGCCCTTCCCTGCTTCATGCCAATCACATGATCCGCAAATTTTGCGGCCTGATTCAGATCGTGGATAACCAGTATGATCGTCGTCTGCTCCTCCCTGTTTAAGTCTCTTAGCAGTTCCAGTATTTCCAGCTGATGGGCGATGTCCAGATAGGTTGTCGGCTCATCCAGCAGCAGAATACCGGTTTTCTGTGCCAGGGCCATGGCAATCCACACACGCTGCCGCTGCCCGCCGGATAATTCATTGACATAGGCATCCGCATGCACAAGAACTCCGGTCTTTTTCATAGCCCACGCGACAATCTCAAGATCCTGTCGATTCAGTGAACGCATCGTTTTCTGATAGGGAAAGCGGCCGTACTGCACCAGCTCTCGTACTCGCAGACCTTCCGGAACCAGCGGAGACTGCGGAAGAAGGGCAAGTCGCTTCGCCACCTGTCTGCGCTTCATTCCCTTCAGGGAAACACCATCCAGCAAAACCTCTCCCTTCTGCGGCGTGATGATACCGGCCATCGTCTTTAAAAGCGTTGATTTCCCACAGCCGTTTGGACCGATCATCATCGTGATTTTCCCCTCCGGTATCTGCAGGCTGACATCCTGCAGGATATTGCGACCATCATATCCGGCATACAGATTGTGTACTTCTAGCATTGTGCTACCTCCTGTCGAGTTTCATCATCAGATAAATAAAATAGGGAATGCCGATCATGGAGACCAGAATTCCTGCCGGAATCTCCAGCGGTGAAAACAGAATTCTGGCCAGCATATCCGCAACAACCAGCAGTATGGAGCTGATCAGTGCTGCAAGCGGAAGCAGCAGGCGATGCCGCATACCGGTGATACGCAGTGCAATCTGGGGACCCAGCAGTCCCAGAAACGCAATATTTCCTGCCACAGCCGTTGCCAGAGCCGCAAGCGCCGCACTGGCTGCCAGAAACAGTATCCGTGTCCGCTGGGTAGATACGCCTAGTGCTGTTGCCCCTTCATCACCAAGCGAAAGGATGTCCAGCGTTCTGCTGTGTGTCCATACCAGCCCCGCAAGAAACAGAATGAGCGGTGCACTGACAAGAATATAACGCCAGCTGCTTCCCCACAAGGAGCCGTTGGTCCACATCAGCACCTGATTATAATCTCCTCTGCTCATTTGCAGCTGATAAAAGCTGATCACTGCGGTAATTCCTGCATTGACACCGACACCGGTGAGTAGAAAGCGAATCGGGCGGATTCCCTTGCGCCATGAATACGCATATAGAAAGGCCGTAGTGCAAAATGCTCCGGCTATGGCAAGCAGCGGCATGAACAGCACCTTTACATTGGAAAGGGAGCTGTAGTATGCGTTCGCTCCATACGAAATCCACAAGACCACAAACAGTGCACTGCCCGCATTGATACCGATCATACCGGGCTCTGCAAGCGGATTTTTCGTAATTCCCTGTAGTATGGCGCCGGATACACCGAGCGCACTTCCAACAAGAATCGCAAGTACGATACGCGGAAGCCGTATCTGAAAGACTGCAAATGCATGGGTGCTGCTTCCCCCGCCCAGCAGCGTCCGCAATACGTCGGAAGGGCTGATTGCAAAGCTGCCGAGCATGATGGAAAGTGCAGCGGCAGCAAGCAGTACGAACAAACAAAAGCCAACTATCCAAAATCGTTTACGCATCAGCCGCACTCCTTTCTCACCAGCAGCAAAAACACCGGTATTCCCAGCAGGGCAGTAAACAAGCCGACCGGTAGCTCATAGGGCGCACTCAGTGTTCTGGCAGCAATATCGGAAAACACCATAAGCACACTTCCAAACAAAAAGCTGAGAGGGAGTGTATGACGAATGTCCCGCGAGAGCATGCTGCGCAGAATATGCGGAACAAACAGTCCGACAAAGCCGATATTGCCGGCAACTGCCACGCACATTGCACAAAGCGGAATCATCACCAGTATGACCTTCTTTTTTAATCCGGCAGCATCAATGCCAAGGGAAATGGCAGCTTCATCACCGAGGGAAAGAAGATTGACCTTACCGCTCAGCAGCAGAAAGCTGCCCATACAGACAAGCGTGACAATCCCCAAACCGATGACGGCACCCCAGTCGGCCTGCCGAAAGCCTCCGGCAATCCAGAAGGTCAGCTCCTGCGAGCGATTTTGTATAAGTGCACTCAGGGAAGCCGCAGATAGAAAGAAAATGCTCAGAGCACTGCCCGCCAGAAGGATACGCGATACATCCGGATGTCCGGCATATTTAACAGCAAACAGAAACACCAGAAGACCACTGAAGCCGGCACCTGCAAGTGCTGTCCAGAAATTACCAGCCGCAGTAAGCAAAGGAAGCATGGGGGCGATTGCCACAAACATAACCGAGCCCTGCGTGATACCGAGAATGGATGGCTCTGCAATCAGATTACGCAAAATTCCCTGCATCATTACACCGCTGGCTGCAAGCAGTCCTCCCGTCAGTAAGGCACTCAGCGCACGCGGCAGACGCACATCGCGAATCAGCTGATCATGAAGCGTTCCCTGATAATCGAACAGAGCATGCAGGACATCATCGAATGGAATATCCTTCGCTCCCGCCAGAACCGATAAGACAATGCCAAGAAGCAACAGCAGAATGCCGCTTGCCGTCGCTATCAGAATCCTCTTGCGCATCTTACTTTACCAGCAGGCTTTGAACCTCATCCAGAAACACGTCTCTTCCGATACTGCTGTATCCGATATTGAAATACGGACTCGACGGCAGTTCAAGCACCCTGTTGTTTTTCACTGCCTGCATTGATTTATAGATGCTATTCTTTTTCAGGGCCTTCATATCAGCATCCGTACCGACAACGATAAGATGATCGGCATCCAGATCCGCCAGTCCCTCATAGGAAATAACGGGAAGACTGATGGAATCCTGCCGCGGCATATTGGCAGGCTTCTTCAGGCCCATATCTTCATAGAGAACACTTCCGATACCAGCTGCATCAAATACAAACAGCTGTCCCCCGCTTGCCAGCAGCGCCAGATAGGTGGTATCCTCACCATTCGCCTTGCGTACGGCAGCGCCGGCCTTCTTCGCTTTTTCATCATAGCTCTTCAGCCATGATGCAGCACGGTCCTCCTGCTGCATCATACGGGCAAAGGTATTCACATCCTGCCGCCAGTCTGTCTGTGCCAGCTCCACCATAAGCGTCGGCGCAATTTTTTTCAGCTGCTCATACATTTTTTCCTGCACGCCAGAGATAATGATCAAATCCGGATGGAGTTCCAGGATACCCTCGATGTCCATGGTATCCTGCATACTGTAGCCAAGAATTTTCGCACCCTGTAACGGCTCCTGAAGATAGGTTGGCAATTGGGTGTAATCATAGGCATCCGAATTTGCCGTACCGGCAACGGAATATCCTAGCAGAGATAAAATATCACTATTTCCGCTTAGATCAACGATACGCTTCGGCTCTGCCGGAATTGCCACCTCTCCCTTCGCATCCCTTACCGTTATTGTTTTATCGCTTGAAGATGCCTCCTGTCTGCCTTGGCACCCGCTCACAAAGCCAAGTGTCACAAGAAGCATACAAAGCATCCCGATTGTCTTTTTCATAGATGTCCTCCTTCATTCTGTTAGCTTATTCTAACTTACGTGTGCCATTATAGCAAATCGCTCCTGTTCCTGCAAGCATTTCACCCGCTTTCCATATTTTAACAGCCAACCGCTGCCATGCAGCCGGATAAGAAGGTGCAGGCTCTTTTCGATATGTATGCGAATACGAATCGACTGCGTATGGGTATGCGTATGTCATTTAAACAGTGTCCGGTTTACGATACATGACCATACCCATAGCACCTCATATTAAACAACGAAAATAAAACAGCCCCGGGGACTGTTTTATTTTGTACATCTGCAGCGGAAGGATTTGCATTCCGTTTCGTGACAATCATTTGGATGAACACAGTTATCACAGCATACGCTGATGGTTTCTGCGTTACAGCATGCATCCTTGTTATAAACACAATTGTGTACGCTGCATAAAATTTCGGTTTTTTTCTGCATGGTTTACACCTCCACGCTGTTAGTATGAACCACTGTCTGAAATCTATGTGCTGAAAATCACCATCGCACTGAAGCAGTAAATCTGTTCCTCTTCAAAATCACTCACGGCTGTTGAAAACTTGATATCCATCAGACGGATATCCGCATGCTCCTGAATCCAGGAATTGACCACCTCTGTCAAATCATCCTCATGCTCCTCATCAAACACCTTGATCTGTACCATTGTATCACCGATTCCATCCTATCAGCTCAATCCTTCAGTCGGTGTCGATTTTTCGTAAAATACTCCTGAATTCTGTTTTCTGCTGCTTCACTGACAGCGACCAGTGGCAATCGCAGGATATTTTCACACTCATCCTGCAGATGCAGCATATATTTCACCGGTGCCGGCGATGCTTCTGTAAATGTCAAAGACGCCAGCTCATAGAGCCTCCTGCGCAGTCTGTTATCGACGCGCTCATCATCGCAGAAAATCCGCAGCTCCTTCATGCATACATGACCCATGACGGAGATAAGTCCATCCATACCGGCATCAAGACCCTCATCGAAGAAGCCGTCCTCCCCGCTGTAAATCAGAAAATTCGGATGCTGCTGCTTCAGCCTGCGCACCATATCCAGATTGGAACAGGCCTGCTTTAATGCTGTTATGTTCCTGTGCTTCTCAATAAGGGCATGTACGGTTTCATAGGTAAGCTCCACCCCGGTTCTCGATGGTACGTTATACAGCATGATGTTCGTATCCACAGCAGAAGCAACTGCGTCATAATGGGCATACAGCCCGGCGGCATTCGGCTTGCTGTAATACGGCGTTACAATCAATACACCGTCAATTGCCTCCTTCTGCGCCTCCCTGCATGCCAGAATCGTCGCAGCTGTATCATTGCTGCCGCAGCCATACCATATCTCTGCGCGATGCTTCACGCGTTTGATGACATGGCGAAGAATGGAAAGCTTCTCGTTATGAGAGAGTGTCGGTGTTTCTGCCGTTGTCCCGCATACGATGAAGCCGTCGCACCCCTCCTTCAAAAGCCGGTGAAGGATGCGGTCCATCGATTTGTAGTCCACTTTGTTATCCCTGGTAAACGGTGTAACCAAAGCAACCATCAGTTTTTTCATAGTTTATCTGCCTCCCAGTAAGATTGGCTGCAGCTGTCTGTCGTTTAAGGCCTGATCCATCGTCTGCTCCATCAGCTCCCAGTCGGACACAATGCTTCGCTCCTTGGAAAAAGGGGCATCCTGTCGAAACGGTATGATATAAAAATGCTTCATATTGATCAGAGAAAAGATATTCACCCCGCTGATTCCCAGACCGTCATTCGTCGCGATGCCGAATACGATATTCCGCTGATTGCGAATCATGGCCTTTGCAGACAGTGTAACCGGATGATCGTAAATACCATGTGCCATCTTTGCTGCAACAGTGGCTGTCATGGGTGCAATCACCATTATATCATATGCGTTTGCCGGCCCAACTTTCTCTGCTTCCACGATTGTATGGATGATGTCGTGTTTTGTCACATCCTTTACTTTTCCCAGGAATACGTCCTTATCGAAAAAACGGGTGGAGCACGTATATACATTTTCACTGACGACAGCCGTCACATCGTTGCGCTCACACAGTGCTGTCAGCTGCTCGAGAACTGCCGCATGGTTACAGAAAGAGCCGCAGATACCGAACAGAATGCGTTTATTTTCCATTGTTCAGTTTCCCCCTTATACATTCCGCGATAATATTTCCTGCACTGATGCAGGCAAAGCGTCCCGGCAGATTTCCCGCCTTGATCACGGTAATACCTTCCTCATGTGCCGCCTTGAGATCAATCAGATCCGGTGTGGATATATCGATGATGACCGGCTTGTTTTTCCAGCTGCGCATTCTGGATGGTGCAATCATGACACCCGTTGCCGTATGGATGATAACATCACCGCAGGTTTCCCAATCACGAACCGGCAGAAAGTTCCCCTCCTTTTTACAATCCCTTCGTATGATGCGAACACGGACATGCAAATTCTTCAGCATGTCATAAATCACCTGTCCGCAATGACCATATCCGACAATATCGACCTGTATATCGTAAATGCTCTTACAGATACAGCTGATCAGCTCATTCAGCACACCCTCAGCCGTCAATACCGCATTTTCATGAATCACGCTCTCCTCCAGCATGTAATAGATTTTTCGCTGCGGCAGAGCATCCAGCACTGCATTTCGAATTCCGCAAAACAACAGACAATCCTTACCCTGCATTTCGTAAAAGGCGTGCGGTATGTGAATCGCCTGTTCCTGTATGCGGACATATCCAAACTCATCGACGCCCTTTACCGGGAAGACCACTGCCTGATACTGTGGTAGATTCAGGAAATCCGTTTGTGCATCCAGACGATCTACCATAAAGTCCCTGGACAGATTGTCATATACCTGTATCATTCTTTCATCACTGCATATCACTGCAATTTTCACACTATCCCTCCTTACGCCATTGTATGTCGCAAACAGGCTTTTGCCATTAGGAAAGCCGTTTGCGCATAGAAATAGAAGGAATTTCGTGTCGTAATTCATCAAGGCTTCACAAAAAAAGCAGACTGCAATAGATTCTTCGTACTGCAGTCTGCTATCTTCTTTTCTCAGCTCTATTTCTGTGAAATCACAAAATAATTCCGTTTTCCCTTTTTGATCAGTGTACGTCCCTTCGAGATGGCATTTTTAGAGGATACGATAAACTCCACATCCTTCACCTTATCCCCGTTGATCTGAATAGAGCCCTGATTGATCCATTCTCTGGCTTCCCGCTTGCTGCTTGCAATACCGGCCTGCACCAGTGTATCCGTCAGAGTCAGCTCATCAGCAATTTCCGCGGCTTCAAAGCCCTTCAAAGCATCCTGCAGCTCTCCTGCATCCAGCTCCTTGATATTTCCCTTAAACAGCGCGTTGGTGATTTTTAACGCCTTGTTGTATTCCTCCTCCCCATGCAGGAAGGTAACAACCTCTTTCGCCAGTGTTTTCTGTGCCTCTCTGAAATGCGGCTCGGTTTTCACCTTTTCCTCCAGTGCGTCGATTTCCTCCTTGCTCAGGAAGGTCAGCTTCTTCAGGTAATCAATTACCTTTTCATCCTCGGAATTTACGAGGAACTGATACATTTCATACGCACTTGTTTTATGTTTATCCAGCCATACCGTACCGGACTCACTCTTTCCAAATTTCGTACCGTCAGCCTTGGTAATCAGCGGCATCGTCAGTCCATAGCACTCCACATCCGCACCATGCTTCTTGCGAATCAGCTCCAGACCGCTTGTGATATTTCCCCACTGATCCTGTCCGCCAAGCTGCAGTGTACACCCCTTATCCTCATACAGATGTAAAAAGTCCAGTGCCTGTAAAATCATGTAGGAGAATTCCGTATAGCTGATACCGGCATCCAGACGGCGTTTTACCGTTTCCTTGTTGATCATGTAGTTGACATTGAAGTATTTTCCATAATCCCGCAGGAAATCAATCACGGAAATATCCTTTGTCCAATCCAGATTATTGACCATTTCAAAGCCGAACAGCGCTTCAATCTGCTTGCTCAGACACTGGTAATTGTGCTCCAGCACTTCCTTTGTCAGCATATTGCGTTCACCGCTTGCCTTCGGATCACCGATAAATCCGGTTGCGCCTCCAACCAGCATGATTGGGTGGTGCCCATGCTCCTTTAATCGTTTTGCACACAGCAAAGAGGAGTAGTGTCCGATATGCAGGGAATCACCGGTCGGATCGGTTCCGATATAGAAGGTCAGTCCTCCGTTGTTCAGTTTCTCTTCCAGCTGTGGACTTGTCACATCATTGATCAGTCCGCGGTATTTCAATTCATCAAATAATTTCATCATCGTCTTCCTTTCTGAAATAAAAAAACGTCCCTGTCATCCAAGGACGCAACATAGCGTGGTACCACCTTAGTTCTTCTTTACAGAAGCACTCAATGCCATAACGGGGCAGTCCGGTCTACCTTTGCAGTAGACAGCTCCAAGGTGTATTTCTCAAGGCATCCCGCAGCTTTTCACCAGCCAGCCGCTCTCTGAAGGGATCATCCCCAAGCTCTTTTCTTATCAACGCTTTCCTTATTCAGGATATCTGTTATTGTAAAAATTGTCAATCCTATTTTGTAGATTTTCTCGGTGTATAGATGTAGCTCAGCTCGATTTCCTTATCGGTAACTTCGTTTTCATCGTGCAGCATCTTTGTCAACAGACGCATTGCCACAGCTCCTAAATCATAATCCGGAATCTTAAATCCGGAAATCTGCGGACGTGCCATTGCATTGTATTTGCTGTCCAGAATACAGATCAATTCCATTTCATCCGGAATACTGATACCTGCTTCCTTTGCAGTATTCATCACGGCCATCGCCTGGGAATCACGATAGGTAATCACGACATCATGGCGAATTCCCTGCTTCATGTATTCCTTCAGGAACAGATAGGAGGAACGGTATTCCTTTGGAATCTGAATAAAGCTTTCAAATTTCATCCCCTGTTCTTCAAATGCTCTGTTTAAGCCGTCCAGCAGCTGCTTGATCATCTGCGGGTTCTTGCGGTCCTCCACCAGTGCAATATTTTTCTTGCCTTGCTTGATGCAGCCGCTTGCATATTCATATACAAGGTTCGCATAATCCACGTAGACGCTGCCCACGGTATCATCACTCATCTTATTACCGATGACAACGATCGGTACCTGATATCTGGTCAGCTGGTTCAATTCTTCCTTATTCAGCTTGTCATTGAAAATCACAACACCGTCCACACGGGATTTGATGATATTTTCAATGATATCGTTCATCTCCGTGATACCCTCGGTTGTGGTATGCAGCATGATGTTGTATTTATATATTTTTGCCACATCGATCAGACCATTGATGATCTGTCCGGTATAGAAATAGCTTGCCTCCGGAACAATCAGCGCAATCGTTGTGGTTTTCTGCAATGCCAGTCCCTGTGCGATTGCATTCGGCTTGTAGCCCAGCTTTTCAATGGCTTCCTGTACCTTGATACGGGTATCCTCACGCACGACCTCTGAACCGTTGATTACACGGGATACTGTTGCCAGAGATACATCGGCTTCCTTTGCTACATCATAAATCGTAATTCTTTTCATAACCTGTTATCCCTTCCGACTGTCGTCTTCATCTGTGTCCAAGACACGCTTCAGTCCCTGAAATGCAGCCTCCGCCGCTTTCAGTGTTCCTTTTTTCAGCTTTCTTACGCCTTTTTTCACCTGCTCGTCATTGCGAATGGTATCCACCGTATCCGCTACAGCATGAACGGATCGGCGTACATATTCGTTCTGACGAACCTCCTGTATGCCTTCCTGTACATAGCCTGCAAGCTTATCTGCAGCCGCGGCAGCCTTTTTACTGCCTGCCTGTACATCCTCCCGCTGTGAAAAGCGCTGCAGACGATCCTGTGTTGACGCAAGCAGCTTCTGTGTCTCTAGTTTCAAACGTTCCATTCGCTCGTTCACTTCCATGGAATCCGCATGCTCACGCAGCCAGTCACGCATTTCCTGAAAAAGGCGCTGTAGCTGTATGGCAGCATCATCCAGAATTTTCTTTGAACGACCGTTTTCATCATCATCGTCACACTCCATGGTGATAATGGTGAACTTCGCCTTCTGTTCCAGATCTTCGACTTCTTTTTCTCGTTCGTTATCCATGATTATTCACTCACTCCATCCTCTTCATCACGATCGTCTTCCTTCTTCATACCGGCAAACACCCAGTCCTTGATGGAAGAAAAATTCTCTATGACAGCTACCAGAGTGGAACGTACCGCATGCTTGCTCGCCTCATGAACACAATCTACCGTTTCACTCAGCTCATTCAGCGTATTCAGCGGCTTGTCCAGTGTTTCTAATTGCCGGTTTGTCGTTTCCAGCGTCTTTGACATTTTCACAACGGCATCATTCGCATTTTTCAGCAGTACAATCAGATGCTTTACAAAAACAGCGAGGAAAATAAGCACAACAACACCACAGATCGGCAATGCCTTGCTGGCGACACTGCTTGTTAATTCCAATAATTGATCTAAACCCATAGAAACACCTCTTTATTTATTCTAAAACAATTTGTAAGTTTTTTCAACTTCTATTGAAAAGTTTTTACAATATTTTTTAATTTGTATATATCCTTGCTGCTCATAAACAGATATACGGCCGGACCGCGCTGTGCAAGCATTCTTGCCGCTTCCTCATCCTCATTGATGACAGTCGCCTTCTCACATTTATCCGCAAGGTCCGAAATCGTGATATCAATACCGTCTTCTCTTGCGGCATTCTCCGGAAAATGACACAGATACACTTCATCCGCCTGATTCAGCTCTTCCGCAAAGCGATCCATGAAATAATAGATACGGGAATAGCGATCCGGCTTGAACAGGGCAATTACCTTCTTCCCCGGATACTTGATGCGTGCCGCCTCGATCATATATTTCACTGCAGTGGGGTGATGTGCATAATCATCGATATATACATTATCCCCGTTTTCTTCGATTGTAAACCTGCGTTTTACACCGGGAAAGCTTTGCAGACCCTCCTGCAGCAATTCCCCGCTCAGTCCCTCCATGATACCGATAGCGATAACGCCCAGACTGTTCCACAGCAGTGGCTTACCGACAAAGGGCAGATCAAAATGTGCAAACAGCTTCTTGCGATACAGCACATCAAACTGCATGCCGTCCTCATGTTGCTTCACATGCACCGCCTGCACATCGTTGTGATCCTTTAAGCCGTAATATAAATGTTCTGTTTTCACATGCAGGGAGCGCACAGCCGCATCGTCTCCGAAGAGCACGACACCCTTTTGAATCTGATTCGCAAAGGCTTCAAATGCGTCGCAGTAGTCCTCCATGTCCTTATAATAATCGACATGATCCAGCTCGATATTGGTAATGATGGCATATTCCGGCTTATATGCCAGAAAATGACGCTGATACTCACAGGATTCCAGCACAAAATAACGGCTGTCCTTCGGCATTTCTCCGGTTCCATCACCAATCAGATAACCGGTTGGCGCCGCCAGACTCATTACGTGGGAAAGCATGCCGGTCGTTGTCGTTTTGCCATGTGTACCCGCTACGGATATCGATGTGTATTCCTTCGCAAGACTGCCGAGGAACTCATGATACCAGTAGGTTTTCACAGTATCCATAGCCAGGGCTTTTTTCACCTCCGGATTGGATTCATTAAAAGCATTTCCGATAATCACGGTATCTCCCTCATGAATATTATCTGCGGAAAATGACGTAATCGGAATATGACGCTCCTCCAGTGGCTGCTGGGTAAATATATATTTTTCAATATCGGAACCGCTGACCTCATCTCCGCGATCTGCAACGATCGTCGCAAGAGATGCCATCCCGCTCCCTTTAATTCCAATGAAATGATAATGCATAAGAAACACCTCTTTTACTCTTTATCGCTTGCATCATCAACGCTGCTGATCGGTGTAGATTCTCCAAACAGAGAAATCTGCATCAGATCATCGCCGTCCTCACCTGGTGTTTTCTCGATCATATCCTCAAGCGGAACGCTGTTGATTTCTTCCTCCAGGTCGTATTTTTCAACCTCCTGCTGTGGAAGCTCTTCCTTTTTCAGCTTTTCTTTTTCTTCGATTTTTTCCTGTGCCTTTGCCTCAAATTCCTCCAGCTCGCCGACACCGTAGTATGGTGAGATAATGGTTCCTAAAGGATTTTTTTTCTTTGAGCGCTGCGGCAGTGGGGCTGCACTTTTCTTTTTCGGCTTGCTTTCCTCTTCACTGGAACCGAAAATCGGAGATATGACTGGAGAAAACTCAAACTCCTTTTTCTCCTCGCGCTTCACAGGCTTCTTCACACGCAGCGGCTCCTCACTCAAAACGATTGCTTCCTTTTCCTTCTCCTTCGGCTTTTCCTCCAGATCAATGGTCACAAACTTCTTTTCTTCCTTTTTCGGCTCCTTCGCTGCGGCTGCATGCGGATTGAAATAAGACTCCATCTGCACATGCGTTTTTTCTTCCTCTACGACAGGAGAAGCCGTTGCTTTCTTTGGCTTTTCCTTGATTTCAATCGGTTCCAGTTCATCCTCTGCCAGAACCTCGGCATCCGCTTCTTCAAACAGAAGGCCTGCAAGTTTTTTAAATACTGACATACATCATCGTCCTTTCGCTATTTCTGGGCAGCCAGAAAGTCGTTGATCTCTTTTTCAGTTTTTCTCAGCTTGGAAACAAAGCGGCCGCTTTCCTTACCGTCCTTGTAGGCAACAAAGCTTGGAATCCCCATTACCATCAGTGCCTGACAGATATCGATATTTTCATCGCGGTCCACATAATAAAACGTGTAGTCGCTGAATGCCTCTACCAGCTTCGGCATAAAAGGCTCAATAAAGCGGCAGTCCGGACACCAGTTCGCAGAAAATGTAAAAACGCTGACACCGCCTTTAGCGGCAGCCTCCTGAAATTCCTCCATGGAATGTATTGCAGTCATATATTCTTTCATCGTATCGCTCCTTTTTTAGTATTCTATCCTATTTCTCAGGGAAAGGTGCATCCTTTTCCTTACCGTTCTTCACAAAAACCGCCCGATAGATCGGTTGTCCCTTTTCCAGAAAACGCCGTTCGTATTCCGTTATGACATCCTCTGCATGCTCCTCGCGGCGATAGTCAACGCTGACTTCCTTCAGCCGCCAGCCCTCCTCCTGAAATTCCATGAGCGAATATTCAAACAGAGCACTGTTGTCCGTTTTCATCTGAATTTCGCCATCCGGCTTCAGAATGTGTGCATAGCGCGCAATGAAGGCATGATTGGACAAGCGCTTTTTATGGGCGCGCTTTTTCGGCCAGGGATCGGAAAAATTCAAATGGATCACATCGACCTCTCCCTGTGCAAACCAGGTGTCGATCACCTCGGCATCTCCCTGAATATACAGCATGTTGTCCGGCTGCTGTTCCAGCTGGGTATACTTGCGTACAGCCAGGGCAGCCACATTGATGTTTTTTTCAACGCCGACCCATGCAATATCCGGATACTTCTGTGCCATCTGCACCCAGTAATCCCCCTTGCCGGTTCCGATTTCCACATGCAGCTCTACTCGCTTCAGGGTCTGCTTCCAGGCTCCGGCAAGTGCCGACGCATCTGGAACCACAACCTCCTGCTCTTTCAGAAAATCCTGGGCCCAGGGCAGTTTTCGCATTCTCATATTCGTTTACTCCTCATATTATTTCGCAAGCTGCTCTACGGCAGCGGTATAGATGGCAACCGCTCTTAACAAATCTTCCACCCGTATTGCCTCATCCTTCTGGTGGCAGCCGCCGATAAACATATCCTTTGGCTGCTCCCTATTTGGTAATTCTGGACCAAATGCTACAAAATTATCAAATTTCTTTGCATATGTTCCACCGCCGATTGTCATATTCGGCGTAAAGGTATCATGGGTGTAATCCCGATAGACACTGCTCAAGGTCTGGACCAGCTTTGAATCCGGATCCACAAACAGCGGCTTCGTGTTTTTCTTCAGCGTTACATCCAGTGCGTAATCAAGCTTCTTCGCCGTATCGGTAAAGCCCTTCATGATGCGCTTTGGATCTGCATCGTTTGGATAGCGGATGTCAATAACAATGCTTGCCTCGTTATGTTCAATGTTTACAATACCGGTATTCATGGTCAAAAAGCCCATGTAGGCACCATCTATATCGATGCCCAGCGGTTTTCCCTGCCAGTCCTTCAGCATGGTATAGGTATCGTGTGCAAATTTATCACCATAGGTACAGCCAATGAAGTTTAACAGATGCAATGCCGCATTTACACCGTTGTATGGCATAGCCGCATGTGCAAAGACCCCTTCCATATGCAGAACAGCACTCTCATTGTCCAGAGTTTCCACGCTTCCTTTTAAATCAAAGGCCCGTAAATAGTACAGAAAGGCATCCAGATAGTCTTCCTTCCAGTCCCTAACCTGGGCACTTGCCTGTCCGATTACGATATTGCTGCGCTCTCCCGCATGCATACTTGTAATTACGGTATCACACGTTCCGCTCAGTTCCACATGCAAGCCGCCCTTTTCCCCATAGATAACCGGGAAATCCGCATCCGGTGTAAAGCCCAGGGTAGGAAGCTCACCATGCTTTGTATAGTAATTCATGCACTCCATGCCGCTTTCTTCATCACAGCCCAGAATCAGCATGACCTTGCGGTTCAGCTTGATTCCCTTATCCTTCAGCATTTTAAGCGCATAAAAGCCGGCCATGGCAGGGCCTTTATCATCCAGTGTTCCGCGTCCGAACATGTAGCCGTTCACGATGTCACCGCCAAAGGGATCTCTGCTCCAGCCTTCACCGATCGGCACAATGTCCAAATGCGCCAGCACACCGACGCTTTCTTCCCCTTCCCCATATGCAATCACACCGGCATAGCCGTCGTAATCCTTTATCTGAAAGCCTTCTCTTTTCCCAAGTTCCAGCATATAATCCAGTGCTTTTCTACAGCCTGCCCCAAACGGTGCATTGGCTGTCTTTGTTTTGTCATCCCGCACAGAAGGAATGGCAATCAGACCTCTCAGGTCTTGGATAAACGCATCCTTGTACGTTTCCAATTCCGTTAACCAGTTCATTCGATTCACCTCATGCATATATTCTACCACAAAGGAATGTGAATACCTATGATTATTTTCATAAATTTTCATAAAAGTTTCGAGCGCCGCAATCCAGAAAAATTCCAACAGTTTAAAAAGGTCAAGGTATGAAAAAACCGTTCGTGATTTTATAAGAAAAGAGGCCGTCCGTCTGGATTGCCTCCGTAATGATTTTATGCTTCTTTGTTATCCTCCGCAGCAGCTGCAGGCTTCGCATCCTCTTCCTTCTTTTCCGTTCTTGGTCTAGGAAGCAGTGCCTTGGCGCTGACATTCACACGGCCGCGGTCATCGATTTCCGTAACCTTGACACGAACGGTATCCCCGATGTTTAATACATCCTCCACCTTGTTGACACGCTCATGATTGATTTTGGAAATGTGCAGCAGTCCATCCGTCCCCGGGAACAGATTAACAAAGGCACCGAATTTTTCAATACGGACAACCTTGCCCTCGTAAATATCGCCGACCTTGGCTTCCCGTACGATATCACGGATCATATCCGCTGCATGATTGATTGCCGCACGATCCATATGGTAAATGACCACATGTCCGTCGTCCTCAATATCGATTTTAACATCATCGCTCGCCTCAATGATCTTGTTGATCATCTTGCCGTTTGGCCCGATAACCTCACGAATCTTTTCTGGATCGATATAGAACTGCTCGATCTTCGGAGCATAGGTTCCGACATCTTCTCTCGGCTCGCTGATCGCCGCCATCATATTTTCCAGAATCTGCGCACGGGCAACCTTCGCCTGTGCCAGAGCTTCTTCAAATACTTCTCTGGTGATTCCTGTCACCTTGATATCCATCTGCAGTGCCGTGATACCCTTGCTTGTACCGGCAACCTTAAAGTCCATATCACCGAAGTGATCCTCCATACCCTGAATATCCGTCAGTACGGTATACTTTCCATTTTCCTCATCCATGATCAGACCCATGGCAATACCAGCCACCGGCGCCTTGATTGGAACACCGGCTGCCATCAAAGACATGGTTCCGGCACAGATGGATGCCTGAGAGGAGGAACCGTTGGATTCGGTTACCTCGGCAACCGTACGGATTGTGTAAGGGAAATCCTCAACACTCGGCAGTACCTGGGACAGTGCACGCTCACCCAGTGCACCATGACCGATCTCACGACGGCCGGGACTTCCCATACGTCCTGTTTCCCCTACGGAATACGGCGGGAAGTTATAGTGATGCATGAAGCGTTTTGTTTCCACTTCCGTTAAATCATCAATAATCTGATTGTCATTCATCGGTCCCAGCGTCGTAACGCTTAACACCTGTGTTTCCCCACGGGTAAACAGCGCACTGCCGTGTGCTCTTGGCAGGATGTCAACCTGGGAATCCAGCGGACGGATTTCATCAATCTTACGACCGTCCGGACGTACTTTATCTTCAATGATCAAGCGGCGCACCTCGTCTGCCTCAATACTGTGGCAGATCTGTTTTACCTGCTTGAGCACCTTTGCCTTTGCGGCTTCGTTTTCATATTCCTTAGCATCAAAAACAGCGACAGCTTCCTCTGTCAGCTCGTCAATTTTGCCATAGCGTTCCAGCTTCTTTTCGATGGATACCGCATCACGGATTGCCTGTTCAAACTGTGCACGTACCTCGCGGTCGATGTCCTCGTCCACGGTATACAGCTTAACCTCCATCTTTTCTTTTCCAACGGCTGCTGCGATTTCCTCCTGAAAGGCAACCAGCTGCTTAATGTGCTCATGACCGAACATGATAGCACCCAGCATTGCTTCCTCGCTAACTTCCTTCGCACCGGACTCTACCATATTTACGGCATACTTTGTACCGGCAACCGTCAGGTTGATATCACTCTTCTCCAGCTGCTCCGGAGTCGGGTTGATGATGTATTCGCCATCCACGCGTCCTACCATTACACCGGCAATCGGACCGTTGAACGGGATGTCGGAAACGCACAGTGCCAGGGATGCCCCAAACATTGCGGTCATTTCCGGTGTACAGTCCTGATCTACGGATAATACCGTATTCACAACCTGTACCTCATTGCGGAAGCCGTCCGCAAACAACGGACGGATCGGACGGTCAATCATACGGGCCGTCAGCGTCGCATGCTCGCTCGGTCTTCCCTCTCTGCGTAAAAATCCACCGGGAATCTTACCAACTGAATACAGCTTTTCTTCAAATAAAACGGTCAGCGGAAAGAAATCAATGCCTTCCTTCGCCTGCTTGCTGGCTGTAGCTGTTGATAATACAACGGTGTCATCATATCTGACCAGGACAGCTCCACCTGCCTGTTTTGCCACTTCACCAGTTTCCACTGTGAGCCCACGCCCACAGAAATCTAAACGAAATACCTGTTTCGCCACGTTCTTCACCTCTATTTTTCTTATCTTTACCATGATATCATATTTTAAAAGCCAATAAAAGAAAAAAAGCTCTTTTCGAGCTTTTTTACTACTTCCGCAGTCCTAAACGAGAAATCAGTTCCTTGTAACGGTTCAGATCTTTATTCTTCAGGTATGCCAGCAGGTTTCTACGACGACCAACCATCTTCATCAGACCACGCTGAGAGTGGTAATCGTGCTTGTGCTCCTTGAAGTGCTCCGTCAGCTGGTTGATTCTGTAAGTCAATACAGCTACCTGTACCTCCGGAGAGCCTGTGTCTCCTTCGAAACGTGCATACTCTTTCATAATCGCCTGTTTTTCGCTTTTTAATAACATGTTCTTTCCTCCTGTTTTCTTATTCGTTCCATACTGAGTGAACCGCTGAGGAATATTGCGCGTAGACCAAGTATAAAACCTTTGCTATCATAGCACAGTTACTGCTTGGATGCAAGCATTTTTTAGAAATCCGCCCATATGATTCGTGCAGGCTGAAGCAGTCGTTTCGCTGCTTTTTCGATCTGCTGCCTCTGCAGAGCATCAAAGTCCTCAAACGGCTGTAGCTGCAGGGTTTCCTTTTCCAGCTTCCAGCGTCCTGCAACATTTCCCTTATACAGGAAGCAGGGATATACGATTCCCTGCAGATTGAACACCCTGCGCAGATGGCGCTGCGGCAAAAACGGGTTTTCATGCTTTTCATAGCCCAGCATCAGCGGATCAAAGCCACTGAGAAACACGGCGGTGGGGATACGGGGATAGGCGTCGATTTCCTCAGGAAGCTCATACACGGTAGATCCATTGCAATCACTCATCTGTACATTATGGATCTTTTGCAATACAGCCTCCAGCTCTTTCTTTTTCCAGCCGAAGAAATAACAGGCATCCCGCAGCGTTACCGGACCATAGCCCTTCAGATACCGGTATACAAGCTCTTTGCGGCAGGCATCCAGATCGCTTCGCAGTGATATCGGAGCATAGGCAAATTCCCGTGATGCCGCATGCTGAAACATCACCTTTCCCTGAATATTCAGGACAGCAAACAGGCCGTCCCAGCTGGAGCAGGCCAGCTCACACAGCTTTTCATCCAGCCCCATCGCAACCAGCCTTGTATAAATTTTGCGGCGTCCGCAGATGCCCTGCTGCAGCAGATCAAGGATCGCATTGCAGAAAAGCTGTTCCTCCTGCGGTGTATAATAGCGGGCCATATAGTACTTGCGATGCTCATAATCCTTCCACAGAGCCGAGGTGATCAGCAGGCGGTCTTCCGCATCCAGCAGATGCAGCGTTCCGCGAAAGGCGCGTGTTTTCACACTCTGCTTGACCCATTGCTTCCATGAATCATCCCTTGTTCTGAGGCGCAGTGACATTTGTGCATGCCGCAGAAACTGCGCCTGCAGCGCCAACACATCCCGTGCAGCTGTTTGTGCATCACAGCGTGAGGTCAGATGCTGATGGTAGAGTATTTTTCGTTTGCGTTCCGCTTCCTTCATAACGTTTCCTCCGATAAAAAATCAACAAGTACATCATGGAGCAGCAGCATGCCCTCTTCCGTTGTACGAACATGATCATCCTTCACTTGCAGCATGCCATTTGCGATATTCTTTTGAAGCGGTGCAGAATAGATTGTTTCAAAATCAGCCGCAAAGCGTTCCCGAAACAGAGAGAGGCTCATCCCCTTCTTCATCCTTAGCGCCATCATCAGCATCTCAAACATTTCATCCTGTCTGCTCAGCTCAATGATATCCGGACAGCTGCCCTTTTGCAGATAGGTATGCAGATTGCGGGTGTTATCATAGCGGATATGTCCGCTCTTTCCGCTGGCACCGCATCCGATTCCACAGAAATCCTCATAGTTCCAGTACATCTGATTGTGCAGGGATGCTGCGTTCGGCTTTGCGAAATTGCTGATTTCATATTGTATAAAGCCATGCTTTTTCAGATAGGACACTGCATACAGATACATATCCGTTTCCACATCCGCATCGATATTCTCTACACCGTCACGCCCGAACTGAGAATGCTCCTCGATGGTAAGGGCATACAGCGAAATATGAGATATCTGAAAATGCTGTACAATGTCCTGCAAATCGTCCTGCCACATCTCCATCGTCTGCTGTGGAAGACCATATATGAGATCAATGGATATATTATGAATACCATACTGGTGCAGCTGCCGAATCCGCTCCACCACCTCTTCTCTTGTATGCCTTCGCCCGATGATGGACAGAAGGACGGGCTGCAGAGTTTGCACGCCCAGTGAAATACGGTTGACGCCATACCGCTTCAGCAGCTTCATTTTATCTTCATCCAGTGATTCCACATTCGCTTCCACCGTATATTCCTGTACCTGTGTCGTATATGGGGCGAGCAGTTTCAGCAGCTGCTCCAGCTGTCTGCTGTTTAATGCACTCGGGGTTCCACCTCCGATATACACTGTTTCTACCGAAACCTGCGCAAGCTTTTCCTGCAGCTCCCGCTTTACAGCAATCAGCCACTGGTCCGCAAGTCCCGCATGATAGCGGCACCGGGTAAAATCACAATAGGCGCAGATATCTCTGCAAAAGGGCACATGGACATAAACAGCTTTCATACAAACCTCCTAAACCGTATAATATACGTATTTTTTACCGATTTTCCGCCGCTGATAGCAGTGCTGCTTCACCAGAAGCTCCATGGCACAGCGCGCTGTTTCATTACACACGCCAGCATATTCCATAAACTGCCGTATGGTGTAATAGCGGTATGGCTGTCGATGATCGACATAGAACATCAGCTGCTGTTCACTGAGCATCGGATACTGCTCCAGCAGCTCCTGTAGCTGCATCGTCTGACAGGCGGTGACATCCGTTTCCGTTAATGATAGCATGGATCGTGAGATTTGCAAGCGGATATCATCCAGAAAAGCCAGAAAGCGTACACTCAGATCTCCTGCAGCTGTTCTGTTTGGCTGTTCCTCCATCGCTAAAGCAAACGGTGCATGACAGCGCTCATGTACCAGCAGGCAGTCCAGATAGGCGCGCTCTCCTGTAAACATGGATAGGAAAAAGATGCGCAGCAAAAGGGGTTCCTCATCATTTTCCAGAAATGCCATAAGATCATGCGGCAGCTTTGTCAGTGCCAGCAGCTCGCTCACCTTGTGCAGCCAATGCGGCTGATTTCCCGCAAGCTGAACAGCTTTACGGATATCCGCCGAGAAACAGCGCTGCAGCGTACAGCGATACAGCAGCTCTGTAGTTTGCTGCAGCTTTGCACACAGGGCTCTTGTCATAACAATATCTGCATGCAGATCGTCAAAGCAGAAGCTGCGGCGAAGCAGTGCACGATAATCCTCCACCTGCTTCCAGACCGCATCCGGCACGACACCTGTTAGCTCAAGCCTTTGGGCCAGCTCCTCTTTGCTGACATAGATTTCCTCTGTATACTTCCTGGTTTCTTCAAACATATGTTCACCTCGTCAACAGTGTAGCACGGATTTGCAGGCAGCTGGAAGCAATCGACAAAAGCAGAAAAAAACAGATCATTTTCGACCTGTTTATTTATCATCATCGTCCATGGAAAGCACCGCCATGAAGGCTTCCTGCGGCACCTCCACACTACCGACGGACTTCATGCGCTTCTTTCCCTCCTTCTGCTTCTCCAAAAGCTTTTTCTTACGGGAGATATCCCCTCCATAGCATTTCGCCAGCACGTTTTTACGCAAGGATTTAATATCTGCACGTGCGACGATTTTTCCATTGATCGCAGCCTGAATCGGAATTTCAAACTGCTGCTTTGGAATCAGCTTCTTCAGCTTTTCACAAATGGCACGTCCTCTTGGATAAGCAAACTCCCGATGTACAATACTGCTTAAGGCATCTACGATTTCCCCGTTTAACAGAATATCCATCTTGGCAAGCTTATTCGTCTGATAACCGATCAGCTCATAATCCAAAGACGCATATCCCTTTGTGCAGGATTTCAGCTTATCGAAGAAATCAAACACGATTTCTCCCAGCGGAAGCTCATAGATCACATTCATACGCCCCTCATCAATATAGACCATATCCTTATAATTTCCACGCTTGCGCTGACACAGCTCCATGATCGGTCCGACATAATCATTCGGCGTCATAATGCTGGCACGGACAAACGGTTCCTCGATATGATCGATTTTCTGCACATCCGGAAGCAGAGATGGATTATCAATGGACAGTACGGAGCCGTCCGTCAGATATGCATGGTAGACAACGGAAGGTGCCGTCGCAATTAGATCAATGCGGTATTCCCGCTCGATGCGCTCCTGAATGACATCCATATGCAGCAGTCCCAGAAAGCCGCAGCGAAATCCAAAGCCCAGTGCCTGCGAGGTTTCTGCTTCAAACTGCAAGGAGGCATCATTCAGCTGCAGCTTTTCCAAAGCATCCCGCAAATCGTTGTATTTACTGGAATCAATCGGATATAAACCGCAGTACACCATCGGATTCATTTCCCGATATCCATACAGCGCTTCTTTTGCGGGATGATCCGCATGGGTGATGGTATCTCCGACACGCACATCCTTAATGGATTTAATAGAGCCGCAAACCCAGCCTACCTCGCCGCATTCCAGCACATCCTTCTTGACTTCCTTCGGATTGCGAATACCTACCTCCAGCACTTCGTATTCCGCCCCGCTGGCCATAAACCGGATATGATCACCAACCCGCAGGGTTCCTTCCTTAACACGAACATAGGCAATAACACCACGGTAAGCATCATACAATGAGTCAAACACCAGTGCCTGCAGCGGTGCATGCGGATCTCCGGACGGTGCCGGCACATTGCGTACGACCGCTTCCAGCACATCCTTGATGTTCAAGCCGTTTTTCGCCGATATGAGCGGTGCATCGCTGGCATCCAGTCCGATTACATCTTCGATTTCCTTGCGCACAACATCCGGCTGTGCACTGGGAAGATCAATTTTATTGATAACCGGAATGATTTCCAAATCATTATCCAAAGCCAGATAGACATTGGCCAGTGTCTGTGCCTCGATGCCCTGTGCCGCATCCACAACCAGAACGGCTCCCTCACAGGCCGCAAGCGAACGGGATACCTCATATGTAAAATCGACATGTCCCGGTGTATCGATCAGATGGAAAATATAATCCTGTCCATCCTCCGCTTTATATTTCAGCTGTACGGCATTCAGCTTGATCGTGATGCCGCGCTCCCGTTCCAAATCCATGGTATCCAGCAGCTGTTCCTTCATTTCCCGCTGTTCAACAGTATCTGTAATTTCAAGAATACGATCGGCCAGAGTTGATTTCCCATGATCAATATGGGCGATGATTGAAAAGTTTCTTATGTGTTTCTGATCCATACTCTCACTCCTAACGCAAGGACTATTATAACAGGAAAGTTGTGGGATGGAAAGCAAATTTAGTACGTGGGGAACAATTCCTCTTGACCTTTTCAAGGAGTAGTGCTAAAGTTTAGTGGAAAAGGATGAGAGAGCCTTTTTACGTTAGAATTTTTCTAACAAAGAAGGACCCGTTGTAGGAGACGGGTCCTTTCTTTATTCAGCAACTGTATAAAAAAGCATAACCGTTATATGATACATAACCCTTTGTTTTATTGCTTTACTAACAACAGAATACGCAATGGCGTCAATACAGTCATGTTACAGCATACTTTCACGTACCGAGATATTGTCTTCTCTGCTACGCTTTTCGCAAAGTACTCCCAGAGTATCCATCAGCATCATAAAGCTCTGTTTCTGTTCGTCTGTTAATTCATCATAGAAATTCAACAATTCTATTTTATTCATATAATCTCGATTCATTCCTCTGATATTGCCCCTACACTTATCTGTCATCATTATCATCGCTTTCTGCTATCACATTTATTTTATCGTGTTAGCAGAGAATATACAGCTGTTATTAGTGAATCATATTATCATATCTCTATCGGAGGATTGCATATGATTACTTATTATAAGCTTTGGGACTATTGTAACAGGAAAGATATAAACAAAACTGAATTGAAGGAGGGCGCAGGAATTTCCAATGCCACCATCAGTAAATTGAGCAACCATCAAATTGTCACAACGGAGACACTAGATAAGGTTTGCACCTTTTTGAAGGTTCAGCCCTTTCAGATTATGGAATGGGAAGAAAATAAAACAGCTAAATAATAATGTGATTACCCACAAAAGAAGGCATCCCACCGGACACCTTCTTTTTCTATTTCATTATTCCACGATACAGCCAATCAGATTTTTCCCGCTGCCGTTAAAGAAGACCTTTGCCTCCATCTTCGCTTTTCCTTCCAGCTGCAGCTCATCTGCCAGAATCAGTCCGTCGGCACAGGCAATCGCATAACCGCCGTCCACCATACCGATGATTTCTCCGCAGGCGGCACTTCCCTTTTTGCTCAGTCTGCGCACCTTATGGAATTTCAGCTTTTTGCCATTTACAAGCGCATAGGCACAGGGTGCAGGAATCAGACCACGGATATGATTATAGACGCTTTCTACATCTCTCCTGAAATCAACATGCTCCTCTTCCTTTTGAATGGTGTAGGCAAACGTTGCTTCCGCTTCGTTTTGTTCCACGAAGACAGCACTTCCGTCAATGATTTTCGGAATGCTTTCACTCAACAGCTGTGCACCGGAAACGGCCAGCTTATCATACAAGGACCCCATCGTATCCTCATCTTCAATCGTCACATGACTTTGCGCCATGACAGCACCGGCATCCATTTTCTTCACCATGCGCATGATGGATACACCGCTTTCCGCATGCCCTTCGATGATTGCCTTATGAATCGGTGCCCCGCCTCTCAGCTTTGGCAGCAGCGATGCATGCACATTGACTGAGCCATAGGTCGGATGCTCCAGCAGCTTCGAAGGGATGAACTGCCCATATGCACAGGTTACAATCAAATCGATATCCAGCTGCATCAGCTCCTCATAATCATCCCGTATTCGGATTGGCTGATACACGGCGATATCATGTGCCAAAGCTGCCTGCTTTACCGGCGGCATCTGCAGCACCTGCTTTCTTCCTACCTTTTTATCCGGCTGACTGACAACACCGATGATCCGATAGCCGTCACTCCACAGCCGTTCCAACATAGACACGGCAATTTCCGGCGTGCCCATGAACAGAATTCGTATTTGTTTATTATCCAAGCTAATCACCTCAGTAGGCATTATAACATGTTGTGCGTTCGTTTGCATCTACTTTAACAAACTGTCTTCCTCTTGGGTATGACAGCTAATGCAACAGTCCATCGAATACATCGGAAAACATCTGTACGCATCCCTTCATTGTGGATACAATTGCCTCACTGCTGCTCTTCGCAAGCTGGGAAGCGCGGTTTTCCTCAATATCCTTTAATGCGACCGGATCGTTCTGTGCTTTCACAACTCGATTCTGCGCAACATCCGATTCAAAGCTCTCCACCTGCTCCTGAACGAGATTTCGCGTATCATCTGACCCCTGCTGATTGATATAGGAGCCGATCGATACAAGAATACAAATCAGAATGGCATCCGCCAGAAATCGCTTCATATAAAATCACTCCTTTGTCAGTACATCATGAATACCGTCTGCGATAACATCCAGGGAGTTTGAAACCTCCTCGAAGGTGTTTACATCACCGCCAAGCTCCATCAATACAATATTTTTGGCAACCTCCTGATTATAATAGGCCTCCCTTGTCATGACCCCCTTCATGATACCATTCTTCTTTGCATTGATCGTGTCAGTTAATGTCGTGGACAGCTTGGTTGCCGTCTTGGCATTTTTCCCAAGACCACCGACAACAAACATCCCCTTGGCATAATTCTTACCATCGATATTGATATAGCTCGCTTCCCTTGGAATGCTGTCACGATGCAGATCCAGACACATATCAAAGCCGCCGTAATTCACAAGCGCTTCGTTTAGATATTTATAGGATACCACATAGGATTCATTATACGTCAGTCCATGTGTATCACGGTAACGGATGAAATCATTGGTTTCCAGAACCACCTTAATGCCGCGGTCCTCCAGCTTCTGCGCCAGAATTGCCGCAGCATCCAGCACCGTTTTGCCACCCTTATAGCTTTCATCCTGGTGGGTGTCGTAGATATATACCCGTTTTCCGGTACTCTTTACTTTTTTATCCTCGGATTTTTCTTCCGTTTTCTTGTCACTGTTTTCAGCCTTATTGTTCTTACCGTCATCCTTGCTTTGTGAGGTATCCTTTTGCTCGTCTGTCGTCTTCGGCACAACACTCGGATTATCCTGTGTCGTTTCCACCTCACTGATGTCCTCCTTAGGAATCGTCAAATTGGAATTGTAGGACAACACATTTAAGGAATCCTTCAGTGAAAGGGAGCTGTTGATCGTCTTCTGCTTATAAACAAAATTATTCAAAAGATCATCTGCATTGCGGAAGCAGTGCTTCAAACCGCTGGCAAAGGGTGTCAGATAGAGAAAGGCAATCAGTACGAATACTTTAACGAGAAGCTTACATGTAGATTTCATAGAAAAAAGCACTCCCTTCTCTACCACCATATGTGGCCGGGCGTGCTTTCATGTTAAACTATGGATGACAAAATCCGACATTACAGCTGTTCATAGTTGGGATGCAGGAAGCGATTCAGACTTTCGGAAACGATATAGACCAGATGCTTCAATTCATCATCCATGGATTTTGGCGTTACGACAAGATTCAGATAATTGCTGTCCTGTATCTTCTGCAGAATATGCTGCTTTTCCTCTCCGCTGACCTCGAGGGTTTCATGCAGGATGGCACCGATGCTGGTAACCGTTGCTACACCGATGGCGATAACGGGAATATGCAGACTTTTCTCACAGAGTGACATCCGGTGATTTCCAACGCCGCTTCCCGGCTGAATACCGGTATTGTTGATTTGAACGACGCGGTTGATCCTTGCGATATTACGGGTAGCCAGTGCATCTATGGCAATGACCAGATCCGGCTGATAGCTTTGCGCAACGCTTTGGACAATAGACAGCGACTCCAGACCGGTCTGTCCCATAACACCCGGCTGCAGCACCGCAACATTGCGTGTTCCCTTTAAATAGGCAGGGTCCTCATGCTCATAGAGGTGGGCGGTCACCAGGATTTCATTTGCCGCCTGCGGCCCCAGTGCATCCGAGGTAATGAAGCGGTTTCCCAATCCAACCACAAGAATTTTTTTCAGCGTCACATGCATGTTATCACTCATATGCTGCAGATTCTCCTGAATTGCATCAATCATATTTTCCCGGACGACATGATCATCCAGATCACGACATTCAATGGAAACATAATCCCCCTTATGCTTGCCCAGCTCATTTTCATCACAAAGGACCTTAATATAATTGCTGCGAATGTAATCATTCTTTTTTTCGATATGCTCATAGGTTTTTGACTGGATATCTGCGGATATGATTTCATCCGCAAAATCACTACGTATCTGATATGGTTCTGCCATTTTTATACACCTCTTCCATAGTATGGTTTTTTTTCACCTTATTATTGCATTTTCATATTCTTTTTGATATAATTTATTGGCAATTGAAAACTAGGAGGTGCAACATGCCACAGATCCAATCACAGAAAAAACGTGTAAAAACCAACAACAAAAGAAACTTGGCTGTAAGTGCTCAGAAATCTGCATTGAGAACTTCCATCAAAAAAGTTCTGGCTGCTGTTGACGCAAAAGACGCAGCTGCCGCAGCTGCTGCTTACAACGAAGCAAGTTCTAAATTAGATAAAGCTGTTGCGAAGGGTATTCACCACAAAAACTACGCAACAAGACAGAAATCACGTTTGGCTAAAGCAATCAACGCTATTGCTGCATAAGAAACAGGACAGAGGTTCTGTTTTTTTTCATTTCATGCTATGATAGTATAGATGGGAAAGGAAGGATTATATGAAACGCTATGGCATAATCTTGCTGACTTCCCTTATCTTGTTGGGCTGCAGTGCCACGCAGAAGGCGGAAGAGAAAGAGCAGAAGGATCCTGCTGTTGAATTGAAGCAGACATCCATTCAAAACAGCAAGGCAATCAATGAGGATACCTGCTACAAATACCAGCGCTCCCTGCTGCATGAAAATCTGCAGGATGATTATGACCGGCTCTACGGTGCTCTGCTGCATCATGAATCCTCTGTACTGCTGGATTGCAGTATGCCCTATGTCATGAAGCTTTTTGATGCCGTTACCTTCGATCATCCCGAGCTGTTCTGGTCGAACTACGAATACAATTACAAAGAATCCGATGATAAGGAAAGTGTAACACTGTATCCCTCCTATGCATACGATCAGGAGGAAACAGCAAACCTGCAAAAGCAGGTGGATGCCGTCGCTGCCGAGATATTACAGAAAGCGGAAGCAAAGCAGACTGATTACGAAAGAGTGAAGCTTCTGTATGACTGGATCATCGATCGCAGTGATTATGTAAACAAGGAAGAAAACAATCAGAATATACTCAGTGTATTTCTGGATAAAAAGGCAGTCTGTGCCGGGTATTCCAAAAGCTTCAAATATCTGCTGGATCAGCTGCATATTCCCAATGCGATCATTTTGGTACAGGTCATTGAAAACCCGGAGGAATATCATGTCATCAATATGGTGCAGATGGATAAGCAGTGGTATTATCTGGACCCCACCTTTGGTGATATCAAGATTGAGAAAAGCTATAACAATTACCGCTATGCCTATTTTGCAATGACCAGTGCGGAGGTAGAAAACATCTATGCCCCACAGCAGGAAATCAAGCAGACAGCTGCATATAAGGACAGCTTCTTTTATCAAAGAAACGCGTATCTGAAGGGCTATGATGAAAATCAGATCATCGCGATCATTGCCTCCAACATCAACAATCCCGATCCCTGTCTGGCCATCAAGTGTGACAGCAGGCAGACATATGAGCAGGTCAAGCAGCTGCTGCGCTCCCAGCATATCTTTGACCTCTTCCAGAGCGCAGGCTACAATCCGCAGGAATTTGAGTATTACAGTCTGGATGAGAATTACTGCTTCTTTCTGAATTACTGGTAAAGAAAAAGATTTCGAATGTGACCGAGGATAGCCCGACAGCATTTGAAATCTTTTTTTATCCCTTACTCATTCCACATACAGCAGCAAGCTGCATGAATACCAAGGTTATTTTAATTTCTTTATTTTGATTAGAAAATCCTGATCGGCATCCTCTTTGCGGTTTTTACGAGCGATGGTATTCAGTACCTTTACGACCTTTTCAGCTTTTGCAATTTCTTTATGGTATTGTAAAGAGCCCTTTTGTACTGTTTCTTTAGATACATACCCATATGTGAAAGTACCATCTGTGAAAAACAGCTTTACACGTACCTGCACCTTTTCTGAACCTGATGAAAAGGCATTTCCTGGCCCGATTCTGCCTATATTAGCAAACGCATTTTCTAATGGTGTTCCCACATATTCCAATGACTTTCTTGTTTTTTTTATAGCATCATAGGAATATATACCCCCATCCCCCAGTATGAAGGTAAAGCGTCTTGTGTGCTTGTCAAACAAAGCGATATTATCATAATTTCTCGTATATGCAAAGGAATCCATTTCACTTCCCCTTTCACTCTCTGCCCTAACCGGAGCCGTCCAACAGGCACCGGCCATGTTCAAACACCGCCTACGCTTTCCCCTGCTTGCCTTTCTGTTATCAATACACGATGATCCCCGTCATTCTTCATGTTAATCAGGGTGGAAAGACTGCACTTCCATAATCAGGAAAAGCTCTGCGGTACATCCTATCTATCTATACTATAAATCAATACTGCAACGTCTGCAAGACTTTGATTGCAAAGCCGAAAAAGAAGATAAAAGGAAGCAGAATTTTAACTGCTTCCTTTTACAATACGATATGTTAAAACAGACGCGATATATCATTCCAGGTTGCCAGAACCATAATACCGACAATCATCAGCAGACCGGCCATCATGATGGCACTTTGTATACGCTCGTTCAGCTTACGCCCGATGAGGGTTTCAATCAAAACGATAAAAATACGTCCACCATCCAGAATCGGTATCGGCAGCAGGTTGAAAATGCCGACGTTGACAGAAAGCAGTCCAATCAGTGCAATCGTTGACAGCAGACCGGTCTGCGTGATCTGGGCCGTTACCTGATAGATACCGACAGGCCCGCTCAGATTTTTCAAGCCGACACCCTGTACCAGCTTTCCAAGGGATTCAAAAATAGTCGTTACTGAATCCACCATTTTTTCTGTACCGTATGGTATGGATTCCAGCAGTGAAATCTCTTTGATTTCATTTTGCTGAAGAACCCCGAGAATATACTTACTTTCATCCTTGACATACGTTGGTGTGAAATGCAGCGTTACCTGCTTCCCATCCCGCAATACGGTAAATTCCGTATCACCATTATAATACTGGATAAATTCTACAACATCGTTGAAGGTCTTCGGCTCCAGAACCTCATTACCGTTCTTCACACGGATGATTTCATCCCCGGCCTTCATTCCACCCTTCTCTGCTGCGGAATTCTCCTGTACAGAGGCAACCAGTGCCTTTCCCGGGACACTGACAGCACCCTGATACGCGGTAATGCCGATAAACAACACCCACGCCAGCAGGACATTCATGACAGCTCCTGCCGCCATAACAACGATCTGCTTCCACGGCTTGATGCCGTTTAATGTGCGCTCATATGGAATATCCAGTTCCTCTGCCTCATCATCATCCTCTTCTCCGGCCATCGCCACAAAGCCGCCAATCGGAAGAGCACGGATGGACCATGCAGTTTCACCGACCTGCTTCTGATAAACAACAGGGCCCATACCGATGGAAAATTCCTTGCAGTAGACACCGAAACGCTTGGCAGCAATCAGATGTCCCAGCTCATGAACGATAATGATAACACTCAGAATCAGAATAAAATAAATAATATTTACTATATTGCTCATACCGTACACATTCCTCCTTTCCACGCCCTGTGCACGAATTCCCGTGCCCAGGCATCACTCTCTATAACCTCTTCCAGAGAAGGATGCGCGATGTATGCAGCAGCTTCCACTGCCTTTATAATATAGCGCTCGATGTCCAGAAAACCGATTTTCCCATCGAGGAACAACGCAACGGCCTCCTCATCCGCACCATTCATAACTGCGCCCAGGTTTCCTTCTTTTCTGCCAACCGCAAAGGCCAGCTTCAGCAGAGGATAGCGCTCCTCGCTGGCAGGCGTAAAATGAAGTGCAAAGGTCCGCTGAAAGTCAAACGGCTCGGCATTTTTCATTTCCAGACGGGAGGGATACGATAATGCATACTGAATTGGCAGGCGCATGTCTGCTGTTCCCAGCTGTGCCATGATTGCATGGTCACGATACTGCACCATGGAATGGATGATACTCTCGCGATGGATCACCACATCGATTGCATCGTAAGGAATATCAAACAGATAATGTGCTTCGATCACCTCAAAGCCCTTGTTCATCATGGTAGCGGAATCAATGGTAATGCGTCCGCCCATGTCCCAGTTGGGATGCTGCAGGGCCTCCTTTACGGTGACATCCGCAAGCTCAGCACGGCTGCGGTCACGAAAGCTTCCCCCGCTTGCCGTAATAATCAGCTTATCGACCTCTTTCAGCGCATTCCCCTGCAGGCACTGGAAGATTGCGGAATGCTCGGAGTCAATGGGATACAGCGCAACCGGATGCTCTTTTAGGGCACGCTTTACCAGCGGTCCCCCGGCAACCAGACTCTCCTTGTTGGCAAGGGCTACCGTCTTGTCATGCTCAATGGCTGTCAGTGTCGGTACAAGTCCGCGAAAGCCGACGACCGCATTCACCAGAACATCGTAATCCGGATTTGCTGCAAGCTGCTTCAGTCCGGCATCGCCAAAGCAGAAGGAATGGCTGGGATAGCGTTTCTGCATATCCTCCATATCCGCTTCCTGCGCCACGCAGACTTGACGCACCTTTGGCAGGGCATCCAATATCTCTGCCAGCTTTTTCATATTATAGCCGACACTTAATCCTATGATTTCAAATTCAGAACTATGATGCTTTACCACATCCAGAGTCTGGGTGCCAATACTTCCGCTGGCACCAAGCAGCATTATTTTTTTCATAACATCAACACCACCAGTATCAGATCAAAACAAATAAAATTAAAGACAAGAGAATCCACCCGATCCAGCACACCGCCATGTCCAGGCAGCAGATCGGAAAAATCCTTAATACCGAAGTTGCGCTTAATAGCGCTGAACGCAAGATCACCAATCTGTCCGGTCACCGTCAGAATTGCGGAAGCAATCATCATCTGAAGCGGCGTCATCGTATCGATCATAAACCAGGCAAAGGCAAAGGATAACAGAGCGCCGAAAAGCCACCCGCCAATGGAGCCCTCCCATGTCTTTTTTGGAGAAATACGTACATTCAGCTTATGCTTCCCTAAAAACCGTCCGCAGAAATACGCAGCGGTATCACACGCATAGGTGGCGATGATGATAAACCACACATACATGCGATTGGTTCCGTAAATATGCAGAAAGCAGCGTGCGATTGCAAAGAAGAACGTCACATAGGCAATACACAGGAAGCCATCCTTGGCATGAAAGCGATCTGTGAATACCGGTATGGATAAAAAGATAAGTGCTGAGACACCAAGCAAGGCAACATGCAGCCGTTCATCGCTTAAAACCAGTACAAAGACTGCCACAATCGCAAGTGTCTTGATTCCCAGAGGCCATTTTGCATCCTGTTCCTTTAGATTCAGCAGCTCAATGCCGCCTGCAACAATAATAAACGCAATCAGCAGATCAATCAGCCAGCCGCCGTATACCAGTGGCGGGACTACGCAGAGGATGATCAGCAGCGCTGTAATAATCCTGGTCTTCATATTACAGACCTCCAAATCTGCGGTTTCTGTGATTAAATTCATCGATGGCTCTATTCAGCTCCTCCTGTGAGAAATCCGGCCAGGCCACCGGTGTGAATATAAGCTCCGCATAGGCCAGCTGCCAAAGCAGAAAATTGCTGATACGCAGCTCTCCACTCGTGCGGATCATCAAATCCAGCTCCGGCATATCCGCTGTCATCATATAGCTGCCAAAAGCATCCTCGTCGATTTCCGGGTTCACCTTCCCCTGCTGTACATCCTGTGCATATCTCTGCGCGGCCAATGTGATTTCACGGCGGGAACCGTAATTGACAGCCAGACAGAGAATCAGCCCCGTGTTCTCCTGCGTCTGCTCAACGGCTGTGGTAATGACACGGCGTGTCTCATCCGGGAAGCGTTCGATTTCCCCGAGAAAGGTTACCTTGATATTATTCTTTTTCAGCTCTGCAAGATAGCGGTTAAAAAAAAGCTTCGGAAGCTTGCACAGATAATCAACCTCATCCTGCGGACGTTTCCAGTTCTCCGTGGAAAACGCATAGCAGGTCAGTGCTTTCACTCCCATCGTATTGCATGCGATGGCGATTTTTCTTATATTTTCCGCGCCCTGCTTATGTCCGGCAGTTCTCGGCAGACCTCGTTTCTTAGCCCAGCGTCCATTTCCATCCATGATGATGGCAATGTGCTGCGGTATGATTCTTGTATCCATAAGGATTCATCCTCCTACAATCATTATCGCGTGTTCATCAGAACAGAATTATTATACCATACTTTCCATGAACTACCATACTTTTACAGCTATACAGCTGAATTTGATTCCCTTTTTTTACATATGGCACAAGAAAAGAGATGCTGCTTGCCAGACATCTCCTGTATGTGTTTAAACCTTCATGATTTCCTTTGCTTTTGTATCCACAGCAGAATCAATGGACTTTCCGATTTTATCCGTCAGCTTCTGGATTTTCTCCTGTGCATCCTTCTTCAGATCCTCTGTCAGCTCTTTATCCTTCTTCACTGCATCATTTGCATCACGACGGATATTACGGATAGCGATTTTTGCTTCCTCTCCCATTTTATGAGCGGATTTCGCCAGCTCCTTACGGCGTTCCTCTGTCAGCGCTGGAACATTCAGACGAATAACTTCTCCATCACTCTGTGGAACCAGACCGGTATCGCTTGTCTGAATCGCACGTTCAATGTCCTTCAGCGTGCCGCGGTCATACGGCTTGATGACAAGCTGACGTCCCTCAACAACCTTAACGGATGCCACCTGATTGATCGGTGTCGGGCTTCCATAATATTCAAACTGCACATGGTCAAGCAGAGATGCGTGTGCTATACCGGTACGAATCGTTTTCAGATCCTCCTCCAGTACGGCTACAGCCTTCTTCATTTTTTCTTCCGCATGATTTAAGATTTCCATAGTATTACTTCCTTTCCTTTGTGATAACGGTTCCCGTAATATCCCCCTGTACAGCCTTCAGGATATTGCCGTGCTCATTCATATTGAACACCACCAGATCGATGTCATTGTCCATGCACATGCTGGTAGCTGTCGTATCCATGACAGCCAGCCCCTCCTGAATCAGGTCCATATACGTAAGCGTGTCATATTTTACTGCATCCGGATTGGTCTTCGGATCTGCGTTGTATACACCGTCCACGCCGTTTTTTGCCATCAGAATCACATCGGCTCCGATTTCGCTCGCACGAAGAGCTGCTGTGGTATCCGTTGAGAAATATGGATTCCCTGTTCCGGCACCGAAAATTACAACACGGCTTTTTTCCAGATGACGGTTTGCACGACGCACAATAAACGGTTCAGCAACCTTCTGCATTTCAATCGCTGTCTGTACACGGGTAGGAACACCTTCCTGCTCCAGCGCACTCTGTACTGCCAGTGCATTGATTACAGTTGCCAGCATCCCCATATAGTCTGCCTGCACACGTTCGATGCCCATGGTTTCCGCCATCTTGCCGCGGATGAAATTTCCCCCGCCGACAACGATTGCCAGATCCACACCAAGCTCATGCACCTGTTTCAGTTCCTTTGCCAGTGAAGCAAGAATTTTGGGATCAAAGGAATTCCCTGGAGAGGACAATGCTTCTCCGCTTAATTTCAGCAATACTCGTTTGTACATAATTACGTCCACCTTTATCATTTTTTCGTATGTATGGATTATGAAATCCTTTCGTTCTTATTATAAAGAAAAAGCTTTCAAAAAGGAAGAGGAATGTGCTGTTTTTTTCCATTTTATAAATGTTGTCACAAGCACACCCGTCTGCTTCTCTGTATTTGTTTACGTTGCCTTTCCTTAAAAAAAGGACACAAAGAGTGTCCTATTTACCAAATGCCTGGCTCATTACTTCTTCAGCAAAGTTATCTTCACGTTTTTCGATTCCTTCACCTACTGCGTAACGAATAAAGCTTGCGACAGTAGAAGCATGTTCCTTCAGATACTGTCCTACCTTCTGGTCAGGATTCAGGAAAAATTCCTGTTCAACCAGACAAGCGTCCTTCAGATTCTTGGAAACCTTTCCTTCGATGATTCCGGCAAGAACCTTTTCCGGTTTGCTGGCCAGCTTCTCATCGTTTTTCACGATTTCAGTCTGTACCTTACGCTCGTGTTCAACAACCTCAACCGGCATGTCATCACGAGAGACATACTGCGGATTCATACTTGCAATCTGCATTGCCATATCCTTAGCGACTTTTTCATCCGCACCCTTTAATACAGCCAGCGCAGAAATCTTTCCGCCCATGTGCATGTAGGAAGCAAATACTTCATCGTCCGCCTTTTCAACTACAGCCATACGGCGCAGAGAGATTTTTTCTCCGATCGTGGCTGTCGCAGTTGTTACCAGATCCGCAATGGTTTCACCGTTCACCGTGCAAGCCAGTGCAGCATCCAGATCCGCAGGCTTGTTGGAAATCAGTGCATTCTTAACTGTTTCCAGCAGCTCCAGGAACTGTTCGTTCTTTGCAACGAAGTCCGTTTCAGAGTTTACCTCGAAAATAACTCCGGTGTTGCCTTCCACACCAACGCGTGTCAGACCTTCTGCAGCGATACGGTCGTTCTTCTTGGCAGCCTTTGCAATACCCTTTTCACGCAGCCAGTCGATAGACTTTGCGATGTCGCCATCACACTCTGTCAGAGCCTTTTTGCAGTCCATCATTCCTGCGCCTGTTTTTTCACGTAATTCTTTTACTAATGCAGCAGTGATCATGATCTTTCCTCCATTTATATTCTTATGTTTTTCTGATTATTCAGCAGTCTTAGGTGCTTCACTTCTTGCGGAATCGTTATTCGCCGGTCTGCTGTCTGCAGCAGGTCGTACGTTTTCACGTCTCTGGTAAGGAGCCTTTGCATTGCGTCCGTTACGGTTACGGTCATAAGGACGACGGTTACGACGTTCCTCGTTTCTCTGACGACGACGTCTTTCGTTTTCTGCAATCTGCTCTTCCACATTGATGATAACATCCTTCATCGTTACATCGTTTTCGTTCTCATCAATATTGTGAGCAACGCTTAACAGACCACCCTTAGCTTCTACAATAGCATCTGCCATCAGAGTTGTAATCAGTTTTACGGAACGGATTGCATCATCATTGGAAGCAATCGGGTAATCGACTGTTTCAGGGTCACAGTTTGTATCCACCATTGCAAATACAGGGATTCCCAGCTTCTTAGCCTCTGCAACAGCATTGTGTTCTTCTTTTGGATCAATAACGAAGATTGCGTTTGGCAGCTTCTTCATTTCCTTGATTCCGCCCAGGAAGTTTTCCAGACGAGCCTTCTGCTTCTTCACCTGTGCGATTTCTTTCTTAGGGTACAGGTCCAGTGTTCCGTTTGCTTCCATCTCTTCGATTTCAACAAGACGTTTTACACGTTTCTGAATCGTACGGTAGTTTGTTAACAGACCACCCAGCCATCTCTGATTTACAAAGAAGCTTCCGGAGCGAAGCGCTTCCTCAACAACCACAGCCTGTGCCTGTTTCTTCGTACCTACGAACAGTACCTTTCCGCCTTTTTCAGCGATATCTTTCATTGCCGCATATGCAGTGTCCAGCTGTTCCAGAGTTTTCTCCAGATTGATGATGTAAACACCGTTTCTGCTTGCATAGATGTTTGGTTTCATTTTTGGGTTCCATCTGCGAGTCTGATGACCGAAATGTACACCAGATTCCAATAATTTTCTCATTGTTACTACTGACATGATATATCCTCACTTTCCGTTACGCCTCCATCACTTCCACGCGGCAGCAACTTGTCATTGACGCATACACTGCGTCTCGAAGCACGGGCTGCCGAATCCATGATGTGTGTAGTGTGCGTGTTCGCACCGTTGTTTATTATATCACATTCATTGTTCTTTTCAATAGTTTTTTTACTTTTCTTGTGCACGCGGGTGTGCATGCGTGTAGGCCTTCTTCAGCCGCTCCTGTGTCACATGGACATATACCTGCGTTGTCGATAGCGATGCATGTCCCAGCAGCTCCTGTACCACACGCAGGTCGGCACCGTTATCCAAAAGATGCGTCGCAAAGGAATGCCGGAACATATGCGGATGCACATGCACGGAAAGCGAACAGGTATCAGCGGCCAGCTGCATGCGGTACTGTATGCCGCGCGTGGTCAGCCCCTTCCCCCGCTGATTGATGAACACGACATCGTGTTCCTCCTTCATCCATTGCGGACGCACCTCCTGAAGGTAGTGCTCCAGCAACTCTCCTGCCAGCGCATAAAAGGGAACAATGCGCTGCTTGTTTCCCTTACCGTGTATGGTGAGGATGCGATCGTGCAGATCGATATCGTATAACCGAAGGGAGGCCGCTTCACTGACCCGCAGACCGCAGGCATACATCAGCTCAAACATCGCACGATCCCGCAGTCCGTCCGGCGTGTCCAGATCAAAGCTGCTCAAAAAGGTATCCATTTCATCATAAAACAGAAACTCCGGTATCCGCTTGGCGCGCCTCGGTGTCTTAAAATACAGAAACGGATTCTGCGTGATTCCCACATATTCATTCAGATAGCGGTAAAAGGAACGAAGGGAGGACAGCTTGCGGGCAATCGTGGAATTTTTCATTTCTCCGCTGACCCCGGGCTTCTCACGCAAAGAGGCAATGTAGTTCATGACGATGATGCGATCTGCATCCTGCAGCTCCTCAATTCCCTCTTCCTGCAAAAAAGAGATAAACTCGCGTATATCTCTTTGGTAGGCGGCACGCGTATGCACACTGCCGCTGTTGAGGGAATCCATATATTGAAGAAACCGCGCAAGCAGCTCCTCCATCAGTCAAACTCCTTTTTGTATGTATCGATTACGGATAGCGCCTGATTGGCAAATGCCTCCTTGCGTTCCTTCTTCTTTACCTTTTCCAACAGACGCATAATTCCGAAGTTGGCATTCATCGGCTGAAAATAGCGCTCGCTGGCATGGGTGATGTAGTGCGCCATCGATCCGATGACACACGTATCCGGCAGCTCCACGACTGCTTTCTCACGCACGAGGTTGGCCATATTCATCCCAGCCAGAAGTCCGCTGGCCGCACTTTCGACATAGCCCTCCACGCCGCACAGCTGACCGGCAAAGAACAGATTATCCCGCTGGACATGCTGATAGGTGGGGCGCAGAACCTTCGGTGCACACAGATAGGAATTGCGGTGCATGACACCATAGCGCACAATGGAAACATTCTCTAAGCCGGGAATCATTGACAGCAGACGCTTCTGCTCTCCCCATTTTAAATGCGTCTGAAAGCCGACGATATTATACAGACTTGCCACGGCATTATCCTGACGCAGCTGGACAACCGCATACGGTGTCGTTCCATCCGGACGCTCCAGCCCAACCGGCTTCATCGGCCCAAACAGCAGCGTCTGCCGTCCGCGGCGTGCCATTTCCTCAAACGGCATACAGCCTTCAAAGTAGGTTTCATCCTCAAACTCGTGCAGCTGTGCGGTTTCCGCATGAATCAGCTCCTCGTAAAAGGCATCAAATTCCTCCCTGCTCATCGCACAGTTGATATAGGCAGCCTCTCCCTTATCATAACGGGATTTGATATATGCCTTAGAAAAATCAATGCTGTCCTTTTCAATGATCGGGGCGGCCGCATCATAGAAATGGAAATAATCCGCATGGGTGTATTCCTGTATGGCTTTGCTTAATGCATCGCTTGTCAGCGGACCGCTGGCAATGATGCAGGGACCATCGGGAATCTGTGTTACCTCTTCCTGTATGACCTCAATCAGCGGATGCTGTTTCAGCTGTTCTGTAATACGCCGGGAAAAGGCCTGACGATCCACTGCCAGCGCACTGCCGGCCGGAACCCGTGTGGCATCCGCACTCTCCATGATGATGGAATCCAGATGCCGCATTTCCTCTTTCAAAATTCCAACCGCATTGTTCAGGGAATCCGAGCGAAGGGAATTGGAGCACACAAGCTCCGCAAAGTTTTCACTATGGTGTGCCGGTGAGGACGTTTTCGGCCGCATTTCCACAAGCCGTACCGGAATCTTGCGCTTTACCAGCTGCCACGCCGCCTCACTGCCTGCCAGACCGGCTCCGACAACGGTTACCTTATCCATCATGATTCACTGCCTTCTGCCTCTGCTTCCACAGCCTTCTTCACGGGTTTCTTCACTGCCTTTTTCACAACCTTCTTGGTCGTTTTCTTGGCAGCTGCCTTTTTCTTCGGTGCTGCCTTATCATCCCCTTCCGCTTTTTCCTTCTTCGGTTCCTTTTTGATATAGCGGCATTTCGGATAATTGCTGCAGCCGATAAAGGTCGTACCGAAACGGGATTTTCTTCTTACCAGCTCATGACCGCAGTCCGGACACATTTCTCCGGTAGGCTCCGGTTCTTCCTTCGTCTTGTTGCTTTTGATATATTTACATTCCGGGTAATTGCTGCAGGCAAGGAAGGAGCCGTAGCGTCCTTTTTTCGTCACCATCTTGCTTCCGCATTTCGGGCAGACCTCCTCCACAGCATTTTCATCCTCATCCTCACCTTTGGTATAGCGGCATTCCGGAAAGTTGATGCAGGAGATAAATTTACCGAAACGCCCGATGCGATACACCAGATCGTTCCCGCAGTCCGGACATTTTTCTCCGGTGCGCTCCAGCTCCTTCTTTTCCATATTCTCATATGCATTCTGCAGCAGCGGTTCAAATTCATTATAGAAGGTACGAACCTCTTCAATATTGTTTCGCTCTCCTGCCGCAATCTCGTCCAGGTGATGCTCCATATTCGCCGTATAGGATACGTTGATGATGCCGCTGAAGAATTCCTGCAGCTTGGTGTCGGTCAGCTCGCCCTGTTCACTGGGGATGAAGACCTTCGTCTTACTGCCCTCACTTGGGCGCTCCAAAGAGACATAGCCGCGGGCCTGCAGCGTATCAATGATGATTGCATAGGTGGACGGACGTCCGATTCCCTTTTCCTCCAGATCCTTGATCAGGCGGGCCTCACTGTAGCGAAGCGGCGGCTCGGTGAAATGCTGCTTACCTTCCAGCTCAACATCCTTGAGCGTTTCCTGTTCTTCCATGATTGGCAGCATTTCATCCTTAACGGTTTCATAATCGCTGTAGATTTTCAGATAACCGTCAAAGGTAAGAATGGAGCCGTTGGCACTGAACTCACAGCCATCGGATACGATCTGTACATTGACCACATTGCTTTTGCTTGGCGCCATTAAGGATGCCAGCGTTCTGGCATAAATCAGCTTGTACAGCTTATACTGATCATTTGTCAGATATTCCTTGACTCTTGCCGGCGTATTCAGAATACTCGTCGGACGAATAGCCTCATGCGCATCCTGTGCATTTTCACTGTTTTTCTGACGGGCACGTCCCTTGTAGTCCTTCCCGTAGGTTTCTTCGATATAGCTTTCCGCGTCCTTGACAAACTGATCACTCAGTCGTGTGGAATCGGTACGCATATAGGAAATAAGACCCTCGCTGACTCCTCCCGCAAGCGGAAGTCCCTCATACAGCTTCTGTGCAATCTGCATGGTTTTCTTTGCTCCAAAGCCCAGCTTGGTGCTTGCCTCCTGCTGCAGGGTGGAGGTGATGAACGGCATTCTCGCTTCTTTCTTGCGTACCTTCTTTTCAATGCTGCTGACAATGAAGTCATGACAGCAGCGCTCGATGACCGCATTGACCTCCTCCTGCGTTTTCAGGTCAGCCTTCTTGCCGTCGATCTTGTTTAAGGATGCGCTGAACGTCTTTCCATCCTTTTCAATATTGGCAGCCAGTGTCCAGTATTCCTCACTCTTAAACGCGCGGATTTCATTTTCCCGTTCAACGATCAGGCGCAGTGCCACCGACTGCACACGGCCTGCGGATTTGCTTTTTATTTTACTCTGTAACAGCTTGGACAGCTTAAAGCCGATGATGCGGTCCAGCATACGCCGTGCCTCCTGGGATTTCACCAGGTCCTGATCAATCGTACGCGGATGCTCAAACGCCTCCACCACTGCATGCTTTGTGATTTCGTTGAAGATGATACGGTTTTCTTCTTCCATATTCAAATCCAGCACATTTGCCAGATGCCAGGCAATCGCCTCTCCCTCACGGTCGGGGTCACTTGCCAGATATACATGATCGCTTTTTTTCGCGAGGTCCTTCAGCTCCTTAACGACTGCGCGTTTGTCACTGCTGACCTTGTAGGTCGGCTCGAAATCATTCTCAACATCGATTCCCAGACCACCCTTGCCGCTTGTCGCAAGATCACGTATATGTCCTTTGGATGAAACAACATGATAGTCGCCACCCAGGTATTTTTCTATGGTTTTGGATTTGGAAGGGGATTCCACAATAACCAGATTTTTCATGTTATGCCTCCTAGCAATTAAATATACGTCTCCTATTATTCGCACAAATTCCTGTTTTGTCAAACATTTTTTAAAAAATAAGGCGCAGATCGTCCTCATCCACAAGGATATTTGCCCCCTGTGAGATCAATAGATTGCAGCCGGTTCCGGCCTCATCCAGATAAGCATGAGGCACACAGTAAACAGGAATATCCAGCTCCAGCGCCTCATTTACCGTCAGCAGCGAACCACTTCTTCGACGAGCCTCCACAACGATAACGGCCTCACTCAATGCGGCGATAATCCGATTTCGCCATGGAAAGTGGTACGCATAGGGCTTTGTTCCGTTTGGATACTCACTGATAATCAGCTGCTTTTTTATCATAACAGCATACAGGGACGCATGCTCCTTTGGATATACGACATCCAGACCACAGCCAATTACTGCAATCGTATGCTGATCCAGTGCACTGCGATGCGCCTGTCCATCAATTCCCCTGGCAAGACCGGACACGATGACGAAGCGCTCCTTCATACAATCGGTAATACGCGCACAGTTTCTTAGCCCCGCAGCACTCGCCTGCCGACTGCCGACGATACCACAGCCCGCTTTCTGCAGCAGGCTCATGTCACCTTCATAAAACAATATCCACGGCGGACAGGCAAGCCTTCGCAGCTTGTCGGGATAGGCCTGATCAGCAATCGTCACATAGCTTCCCTCATACGCCATCCGTGTCCAGGGCTCCTGCCTGTCCAGCGCAAGCTTCATCTTTTTCCAGTCGCCTTCATAGCGCAGTGCATAGCACAATAGTTGTTCTCTCATAATATCACCTCATATGTATATACGAAATGAACATCAAAAACTCCTAAAAAAAACAGGAATTTTTTCCTGCTTTTCATGAAAAACATCTGTGCTAAGGTACTCCGCGTGTCTCACTCAGCCCTTTTTCGGCTTAATGACTTCTTCCAGCGCATCCTTCGCTGCATCATCTACCAGAATTTCTCTGGCACTTGTCAGGAAGGAAGCCATATTCTGCATTTCGCTTGGCACAACAATCTTGGTCGCTTTGCCATCCGCCATTTTCTCATAGGTTTCCAGACTCTTCAGACTCAGATATTCCTTCGTCGGGTTGGCATTCTTAATCATCTCAATACCACGGGCCTGTGCTTCATAAATACGCTCCATTGCACGTGCCTGTCCTTCCGCTTCCGCAATCATTGCTTCCTTCTTTGCATTAGCACGCAGCACCATCGCCTCCTTTTCACCCTCGGCAGTCAGGATATTGCTTCGTTTTTCACCCTCTGCACGAAGGATGGATTCACGTCGTTCACGCTCTGCACGCATCTGCTTTTCCATCGCTTCCTGAATATCGCGCGGCGGGATGATGTTTTTAACCTCTACACGGTTCACCTTAATGCCCCATGGATCCGTTGCTTCATCCAAAATCGCACGCATCTTTGTATTGATAATATCACGGGAGGTCAGCGTCTCATCCAGCTCCAAATCACCAATGATATTACGCAGTGTGGTCGCTGTTAAATTCTCAATCGCAGTGATTGGTCCTACAACACCATACGTATACAGCTTTGGATCGGTAATCTGAAAATATACAACCGTGTCAATCTGCATGGTTACATTATCCTTGGTGATAACCGGCTGCGGAGCAAAATCCTTCACAACCTCCTTCAATGTCACCTTATTCGAAACACGATCCACAAAAGGAACCAGAATATGAATTCCTGTGTTCCAAGTTGTATGATAGGCACCCAGTCGTTCAACGACATATGCCTTTGCCTGCGGCACGATACGGATGAGGTAGGCAAACAGCCCAACCAGAATCAGCGCAACTACAACAAGCAGTATAATCTGAAATACACTCATCATCATTACCTTCTTTCTTTTTCTATCTTTCGCTTACTCTTTTTACAAGTAACTTAGCACCTTCAATAGCGACAACCTTGACCTTTGCACCTTCCTCGATGGAATCATCATCCACAGGAACCGCATGCCACATTGTCCCGTTCACCTTGACCTCGCCCCATTCATCCTTTGTCACAAGACTGGTTACCTGCGCAATCTCACCGATAAAGCGATCGGCATTGGTAGGCACCGTATTCCCACGCAGATAACGTGAGGCTATCGGACGCACAATCAGCATACTGGCAAGTGAAACAACAACAAAGCATACAATCTGCACCCACAGCGGAAGATTGATCAAAGCCGTCAGCGCTCCGATTACACCTCCCACGGCAAACCATATGGAAATCAATGCAGTAGGTGTCGCCAGTTCAACCAGAACCGCGCCTACGCTAATGGCAATCCAGATCAGTACCATAATCCATTCACCCCTTATCTGCAGCCAGCTCATGGAGATCTGCAATCAGCATATTCTCCGTTTCATCATAGGCCGCGTTGATTTTCAGTCCGTTGATCGGCTGATTGATCATACCGGAAATCTCCTCAATGATCATTTTGTTGCTGATTCTTGCATATCCTTTTCCAACAGACACCTTATGCAGCTGATCCATAGATACCAGATGCAGATCGATTTCCCGTTTTGTAACGGGACGTATTCCTAATTTCAGGCTATCCTTATCCAGTCCGATCATGGCCCAGCGCACATCCTCAAAATAAGAGGCAGCGCTGCTGTTCAAGGTAATGTTATTCGGATACAGTGTCAATACAAGCGTATATACATTGCCTTTTACCCATGTAAACATCCTGCCACCGCCTTTCCTGTTCCTTATCCATAGTATAGTACGGTTTCTCTTATTTTGCAATACATTTTTATACACTTCTTATTTTTCTTATTATTTTTTACAAAAATTAAAAAAAGCAGCCTTCACTGCTTAAATATCCAGCACCAGCTGCCGCATGGCAGCTACCGGACCATAGCTTTCCCGATACAGCCCTGTAATCACACCATAGGTATGCAGTGCCTCTATATGAGCCTTTGTCGGATAGCCCTTGTGCCGCGCAAAGCCATATTGCGGATACTGCCGGTCATACGCTTCCATCATACAATCCCGTGTAACCTTGGCCAAAATGCTTGCGGCTGCAATACTGACGCTTTTCTGATCTCCCTTAACAAGGGAAATCACATCCCGCTCATTATGAGGAAGCGGCATGGCATCCGTTAAAATACCGTCCGCATGTGCAAACATATCGCTTATATCCTGCATCGCCCTCTGGGTCGCACGATAAATATTCAATTCATCGATAATCTTCGGCTCGATGATACGTATATGATATTCCAGCGCCTGCGCAACCACCTCATGGAAAAGGGCTCTTCGCTTCTTATCGCTCAGCTTCTTGGAGTCGTAAATTTCCGGATGGGAATACCCTGGTGGAAAGGCAACGGCCGCAACGACAAGAGGTCCGGCAATGGGACCTCTGCCTGCTTCATCGATACCTACAATGCAGCGCTTTCCCTGCTGCCACCATACCTGTTCATACTCATTCGCTGTCTGCATACGGCATCTCCCACGTAATTCTTCCCAGCTTGTCATCCCGCAGCTCCCGCAGGAAAGCTTCAATGGTACGCTTCTCATCCATTTCACCCTTGCGCATAAAGCCGCGCTTTTCTGCAATTCGCTCCAGCATGATATAGGGATCCTCACACACGGCAATATCATAGCGCTGCTGCAGCGCCTCTTTTTTGTTCGCAATCAGATACCGCATCGCCCAGGCCGCAATTTCCTCCAACGGCAGGATTTCATCGCGGATGGCCCCTGTGATAGCCAGCAGAACGCCAACGGTTTCATCCTCGAATTTCGGCCACAGCACCCCCGGAGTATCGAGCAGCTCCAGATTCTGGTTCACCTTCGACCACTGCAGTGCCCTTGTCACACCCGGGCGATCTCCGGTGACAGCCACCTTTTTTTTGGATATCCGGTTGATAAAAGTGGATTTACCGACATTCGGTACGCCGACTACCATTGCGCGGATGGCACGCGGACGGATGCCTCTTCGCTTCATACGCTCGATTTTCGCCTGCATGAGCAGACGGCTTTCTTCCACGATTCCGGGTATGATATTCTCCTTCAGAATATCCAGTGCCACAACGCGTGTGGTTTCATTTTGCAACGCACTGCACCACAGCTTTGTCGCCGCTGCATCCGCCTTATCCTTTTTGGACAGCACGATCAGCCGCGGCTTGTTCTGACACAGCTCCTCAATCATCGGATTCTTGCTGGCACTTGGAATGCGGGCATCCCGCAGCTCGATCACCATGTCCACCATGTTCAGCTTTTCCTGCATTTCCCGCTTCGCCTTAGTCATATGACCAGGGAACCATTGAATGCGTATTTTATCATCCGCCATTGCCTACATACCTCGCTTTCGAAAACGGCTGGTAAACAAACACCCCTCTGGCGATGATCTGTTCCCGCTGAAACGGCCCTACAGCATCATTTCTTGAATCCAGAGATTCATTACGGTTATCACCAACCAGCAGATATTCATTCTTCCCCAGCTTTTTTGATGTATAATCCTGTGTAAAATAAAGCTTATTCGCACTTTTTTTCACCTGTTCCACATACTTCTTATCCAGAAACGGTTCCTCCATCGCCTTTCCATCCACGTACAGCACATCCTCACGGTAGCTGATCGTTTCTCCAGGCAACCCGATGACACGCTTGACCCACAAATCATCACTTCGATATTCTCTGGCAACAACCACATCAAAGCGCTTAATTTCACCGACATAGTTTGCTGCCATATTGATGATTACCGACTCACCTTCCACCAGCGTGGGATACATGGAGGTGCCTCTGACTTCCTCCTTGCGTGCCACAAAGACCAGAATGACCATTGCCGCCACTACAGTGATCAGAATCAGTCGGGCAAAGTCAAGGATAGTATATACAATGTCCAGATTGCTTCTGGTTCTTTTGTTTTTGTTCATATCTTATTCCGCCACTCTCATTTTATTAAACGGCAGCACAATGAAAAAATCCACTGCCTTGATATCCCCGCGCTTGAAGGCCCCCATTTCGCGGGAGTCCTTGCTTGCATAGCGATTATCCCCCATCAGATAATATTCGTCCTCTCCCAGCTGCACCTCATCAAAATCCTCTGTGAATTTATAATTTTCCGTCAGCCGGATACTATCCGCATAATCATTGTCAAGATAGGGCTCCTGAATAGCTGTATCATTGATGTATACCGTATCCCCACTGGCGCGAATCCGCTCACCTGGCAGACCGATGACACGCTTCACCCAATAGGTATGCGTCTTCTTCTTGTCATAGACAATCACGATATCGCCGCGCTTGATTTCCTGAAAATGACCGGAAAACGCATTGCCAAATCCGAATTCACCCGTTTTCAGCGTCGGATACATACTGCCTCCCTGTACACGCAGCGGCCGTACAAGATAATTGGCTGTCAGATACACCAGCACAAAACAGACAAGGAATATTTTCAGCAATGAAAACAGGTTGGAAAAAATCACGCCTGCCAGTGATTCGTGTTCTTCCAGTCTGTGTCTGTCCTTCTCCTGCTTCTGCATCGTACACCCTCCAGCCTAAAATAAAAAGTCGAGCAAGACCCGACTTTTTTCCAGCTTAACGAACTTCTTTAATACGAGAAGCCTTACCAGAACGTCCGCGTAAGTAGAATAATTTGTTTCTTCTAACCTTACCGTTACGTACAACTTCGATTTTTTCAACAATTGGAGAGTGAATCGGGAATGTTCTTTCTACACCGATCTGGTTAGAGATTTTACGAACAGTGAATACTTCGTTGATTCCTCCACCCTGCTTTGCGATAACCAATCCTTCAAATACCTGAATACGGGATTTGTCACCCTCTTTGATCTTAACGTGTACTCGAACGGTACTACCTGATTTAAAGAATGGGACATCTTTCTTCAATTGTGATTTTGTTACTTCATTTACTAACTGCATGTTCATAATAATGGCGCTCCTTTTCTATCATCATAACGTAGAGGCTCTTGAATCATACTGTTCAGCGGAACCGCGTGCCATAAAGGCTTATATATGATATCACAGATCTGGGATATTTGTAAATACTTTTTCATCCATTTTTTTACAGCAGTAAAGAAGAAGTCGTTTTCAGAAAGGTCGGGTCCTTTCTTTTATTATCATACCATTTTCACCAACTAAAAAAAAGGAGAATGCCGAATTTTACAAAGAAAATCCTAACTGCTCTCCCCCTTTTTCAGCCTGCGCTATCCAGCGTTTCCAAATAGGCGAGCATTTGCGAAATATCTTCCTCAATCATCGTCCGCTTACTGCGTTCAATCTGCAGATTTTTTCCTGTCAAAATATAGGAAGGAAACAAGCGGATATCTCCGTCCATCCAGATACTGCCGCGCAGCCTGTAGGTGGAGCCGGCAGGAATGCGCGCTGTATGATTGCGCCTGGCAATCATGGTATGCAGACGTATTGCAACATCCCCCATCAGCATAATCACACGCAGATTTTCAAACAGCTTCAGCTCTTCCTCCAGAATGACAGAGCTTTCCTGCAGCTGCTGTTTGGTAAAGCCTTCTCTTGGTTTTGGCAGCTTGCAGGCATTGGTTACGTAAATCCCCCGCGCAAGCAGATGAGCAGGTTCTGAATCCGAAAAAAACGAGCGCAATGATACAGCATATTCACCATCCGTATTCCCATAAAAATCATCTTCATCCCTTAATGGTGCACATTCATTCACCATTACCACACGTATGTGTTCAGGCGATATCTCTATGTCATTCATAGCCAGCGCCGTATTGGAATACTGCTCCAGATAGCTCTTCATGTTCATTTTAAATCTCTCCTTTTTCCCAAGTATAGCACACCTTCAACGACAGCGTATTGTCATATTCCAAAAAAGGCTAATACAGACCGTATAGGACTGATGGCCTTCATTATGTATTTCTAACTAGTCTTATACTTATCTCCGACATATTTTACCATTGAGATACAAATCCCAGACAAGCTGTCATGATTATTACTTATCAATATAGTGTATGATAATACAGCACGTATCGATCTGTTTCAGTAACTAGCAGTGTTTATTTAAACAGACGCCTTATCTGATACCAATCGTTTTACACGTACTTATACTGCAGCAGATAGAACCAAGTAGTATTGTAAAAAGGCAAAGGACTTCCTTTTATCCTTCACCTTGTTCCTTCTCAGCTTCAATTTCATCCAGCAGCTTCCGTTCTTCTTTTGTATACTCACGATTTTTCAATAAATCCGGACGTTTCTCCATCGTCTTCTTCAACGATTCCTTTAGCCGCCATTTACGGATATTGGCATGATGACCACTCAGTAAAACATCGGGTACCCGCATTCCCTCATATTCGATGGGACGGGTATATTGCGGATACTCCAGCAGACCGTTTTCAAAAGAATCATCACTGTGACTTTCTTCTTTGATAACGTGATCCAGCAGTCGTATGACAGCATCGGAAATCACCAGCGCAGCACCCTCTCCTCCGGTCAATACGAAATCCCCAAGAGATACCTCCATATCCACAAAGGAACGAATGCGCTCGTCAAAGCCCTCATAGTGTCCGCAAAGAATGATCAGATGCTTGATTTCGGAGGCAAAGCGGTGAGCCAGTTTTTGATCAAAGCGATTCCCCTGCGGTGTCATCATAATGACAAAGGAATCCTCACTGCGCACCGATTTCAGACAGTCAACGATTGGCTGGCAGGACAGCACCATCCCCTGTCCGCCGCCGCACGGTGTATCGTCCACATGATTGTGGCGATCTAACGTAAACGCCCGAAAATCCACCGTTTCAAATTCCACAAGCTGCTGCTCCAGTGCCCGCTTGATTATGGATGTGGAACGAAAGCTGTCAAAAAACTCAGGAAACAGTGTCAGCACTGTTATCTTCATACAAGCCCCTCCATCAGCTCCACCTTCATCACCTTGTTTTTACGATCAAACTCCTTGACAAAGGCTCTGACAAAAGGGATCAGAATATCCTTATCCTTCGTTTTGACACGCAGGATTGCATTGGCTCCGGTTTCTATGATTTCGCTAACTGTCCCCAGTTGTACCCCCTCCATATCATAGACCACGGCATCCTGTAATTCGTGAAAGTACGCTTCAAATTCATCCAGCTCCTGCAGCTCCTCTTCCCGTATGGTCAGCATGCTGCCCTTCCAGCCTTCCACCTGATTTATATCATCATAGCCTTCAAATTTGACAAGCAGCTGTCCCTTGCTTTCCCGTACATGCTGTATCTTCAGGTCCAACTGTCCCTGTGCCAGCTGCAGATGCACAACTGCCCCCTTTTGAAATCGCAGCTGCGGAAAATCCGTAAGCACCTTGACCTTCATTTCACCGCGAAGACCATGTGTATTCACAAGCATACCGATATTGATTTCTTTCATATATCCTACCTCCAAAAAAAGGATGCGAAAGGCATCCTAATATGATTCAAACTTAATGGTAACTCTTTTATCCTCTTTCCTTGATGCCACAGACATCATCTGACGAATAGAAGAAGCCATCATGCCACGACGTCCGATCAGGCGGGCAACATCATCGCTGTTGGCATATACGTACAACAGAATTTCATTATCCTCCAGTGTCGGCATCATTTTGACAGATACATTGGTCTTATCCTCAACCATCGGTGTTACAAGATCCAACAATACTTTTTCGTAATCGATCATACTCTTTTACTTAGCGTTTTTTTCTTCGTGCAGACGTTTCATAATTCCTTCTTTAGAAAGAATGTTACGAACAGTATCAGAAGGCTGTGCTCCTTCTTTCAGCCACTTTGTAGCCAGTTCTTCGTTCAGCACTACGCTTGCAGGATTTGTTGTTGGATTATAAGTACCGATGATTTCGATAAAACGTCCATCTCTAGGTGCGCGGGAATCCGCAGCGACAATTCTGTAGAAAGGTTTTCTCTTGGAACCCATTCTCTTTAATCTTAATTTTACAGCCATATAATTTCCTCCTATTGGTTATTTTCTTAGCATTACCTTGATAAGTATACCATAGATTATCCGTCTGTCAAGGTTTTTTACTTGACACCCTTGTTTTTTTTTGTGACTATGTTATATTCTTTGAATTTTCTCTGTCAAGATAATTGATAAAAGCGTAGAAGTTAGTAGCAGTCTCTGATGATCCTTTTCTGGTTGCTGAATATTTAATGAACGGCAGCTGCATACGGACACTGCTGCCATGCAGTGGCAGCTTTAAAGACACTAAGGATGCATCACTTCTCCTGTAAACAGACAACAAGCAGCATGTGCATCAGTTGTCTAATCATCAATTTATTACTCCGCACCCTTTTTGTGTTTTTTTCGAAGGACAACTGCCATAAGAAGTACGGCAAGCGCAGCCGCTGACAGCCATAAGGCTTCATTTTGCATATCGGCGGTGCTGACAGCAGCAACTTTCTTTTTTACCGGATTCTCTGTTTTTTCATGTGTAGAGGATGGTTGCTTCGCGTCTATAACCGGATGCTTTGGTTGAGTGTTCGGCTGCTTGGGTTCCTCGGGCTGCTCATGTGGCTGCTTCGGCTTTTCTATTGGTTCATTGCTCGCATCCACCTTCTTTTCTGCAACCAGTGCATATAATGAAAACTGATCGGTGGAAAAGGTCATAGTTCCATCCGCATTGGTATGCAATGGGATTTTGGTGATGTTACCGTTATGCAGCCGCACCATATAATAGCTTGTATCCTGTTGTGCTGTTCCCTTAGGCAATACAACAGCATAGGAAATCGGCTGTTTCAGCTGCTTAATTTCTCCCAATAAGGCTCCATCATCGCTCACAAGGTGGAAGCTGAAGTCAAAATATTGCAGGGCGGAATGCTGAGCGTCCGTTATATTTGAAAGATACTCCTGTATTATACGCAGATCCGCTGCATCAATTTCCTCTTCTCCAAGCACCTCTGCATTTGCTGTCAGCTGGATAGCTTTTCCTTCATTCATTGCCTGTAAAACGGCAGTTCTAGTTGTTTCATCAAGGACATCCGAAGCAATTTCTCTTCCTTCCGCTATTTCAGAAAGGATATTATCAACTGTACTTTCAATGATATCCTGTGATTTTTCATCCATAATACCTGCTTGACTTGTGCTGGACGGCCTTGATGGATCTAGCGGCTCAATATTCGCTTCCTTGACTTCATAGACAGACACATCACAGGTCGCAGTCACATGATCGATAGTGGCAGAAATGGTACTGGTTCCATTTGCAACTGCTGAAATACTGCCATCCGCATGCACAACAGCAACATCTTCATTCGAGGATGTCCATATGATTTTCTGTGAATCCGCATCTGCAGGAAGTATCTCCGCTTGCAGCGTATGCGTATCCCCTTTTTTCATCAGCAAGTTTTTCTGCATATTGATTTTCTGTACCGGATTCGGCTTTTCAACGGTTACTGTTATGGTTTTCTGTGCATACAGCTTCGTACCGAATCCATACATGGTCACTGTGACCTCTGCATTTCCTTTTTTATCCTTACTGCTCAAGCAGCCGTTGCTGTCAACCTCTACAATACTCTCGTCACTGGAGGTCCATTCAATCTTATTATAGTAAATAGATTCCCCTTCCGGCAGCACACTGATTTGCAGCTGCTTCAGCGAGCCGGGCTCCATTACAACGTTATCCATATCAATATCAATGACCTTACCCTCCGCTTCCTGTGTATAAATCACACCTGATTTGGGGTCCGTGATTTTTCCGCTAATCTTTGCCATCCCACTCTTCTTCGCTACATAATAAGCTGCATCCTGACGTTGTTCGACAGCAATAATACGTTCATCAGCGCTGCTCCACTGTATGGCAGGCTTATCAAAATCCTGATCCAGCATCACTATGGTTGCGCTCAGCATTTTCTCTTTGTCCGTTCCGCTGTTGTAAAGCGTGGAAATAGAAAACCGAAAGTCTCCAATGCTTTGCTGTGTTACATTCATATGCTCATCACAAACAGATTTCACAGTGACATTTGCATACGTACCTCCAGAAATCACCTTGTATGGATACACCTCGTTCCAGTAATTCGCCGAAAGATCAATCGCGCCTTTTTTTAAATTACAGCGTGTCGCAAAGCCTGCAGAGCCTGGCAATTCTTTTTCTCTTGCAATATAATTTTGATTCACTTGTACCGGTACTGCCACCGGGGTACTTCCCTTGGGAAGGTAAATCCCATCTCCCTGGCTTCCCTGTGCACCTGTCCCGGCGATTCCATCCTTATTCCAATTGAAAATATGATTTTCTGTTATTGAAAGCAGTTCTTTCACTGTCATGCTTCCCAGCTGAATTGCAGTGTGATTGACATTTCCTATATAATTTCCGGATATATACATCGCACGAACTGGAAGCGTTGAATATACACCGTTTGACGCATAGCCTTCTTCCCCGATATTATCTATATAGTTGTTTTTTAAATTCACAGTATCGAGATACTCATCAGAACCACAATTGATATGTATCGCAGAAATGCTCTTATCTGTGATATTTGTTATCACATTATCCACAATTCTTATTGACCCGCTCGATATGATTGGAGCACCCCATCCAACGATATTGATTCCCTTGCCATGCAGTGTCAATCCATTGATTTCCAAGGAGTCATCCTCTAAAAGACCGTTTACCTCTATACCACCGGTCAGGATGGTTTCCTCGCTGCTTCTGACACCACCGTTGCTATAGGCACTGACATCAGCACTTGCCCCTTTCAGTATAATCGTCCGAGAAGAAGTATTTGATATTTTCAGCGGCTCGCTATAAGTCCCTGCAGGAATTTGTATTATAGCGTCTTCTCCGGCAGCAACAGCATCTATCGCAGCTTGAATAGTATCATAGTTTTCTTTAGAAGCTTGTTTTAACAATACGATTTTCTTATCAGCAGCATGAATAAATCCCAAATCCTGAACCGAAAGAAACAGAAAGGCTGACAGCATTACTGTCATTGCCAGCTTTACAGCATGAACACATCTTTTCATTACAGTACCTCCCTTTTATTTCACAAGGTATACTGTATGAGACATTCCAATATCTGTGCTTTTTTTAATAAAACAGCTGTACAGACATCAAATTACAGCTATTATTCTAAGGTTTTATGGATGTCTCCAATTGTATACATTATTAAATATTACATTTATATACTACCCTGCTTTTAACGATTTTGCAATCGTTTACATCAATTTCTGTTTGAAACCTTATGTCCGGCTAGTCTTTATCGTGGTGTTCTCAAAGAAACGCCGTACCAGATACGCGGTTTCTTTCCTGTATGATGTAAAAAGCTTCAGCTCTGGCAAGTGCCACACAGGATAGAAAAAGCATAATCTTTTCTATTCAGACCTAAGAGAAAAAAACAACAGGTGATTTTTACTTGATAATAAAGAAAACAGAGGAATCCACTTAACAGAAGATTGGATTCCCCTTTTTTTATGAACATTTCAGTCCGCAAGAAATCAGATTTTCTCCCTGACAATCCTTAACGAATCACCCTACAAACAGTTATCCCAGTCCCTCGCTGTAGGCGTCTCTTCTAAATCCTTCTGTATAAAATGATGAACTGCCTGTTCCCTGTCCTTTCAGATTTCCATTGACTTAGCTACTGCTTTTCCAACAGAAACATACACATCCTACAATCGAGCATAAAGCCGCATTGTATCAGATTTTTTCGAATAGCGATATTATGAACATCAATATCCCCTATCAGCTTATGAATATCGTGATGCCAGGCCATGTCCATTGCCTTTTGCAGCAGCACGCTGCCAAGCCGCTTTCCCTGATAATCGGCATGTACCCCAATATATCCGATTCCTCCAACATCATCCAGCAGCTCCTCCATCTGCTTTTGGACTGCCGGATACAGCCCCATACTGGTATGTTCTCTTTGCAAAAGCAAATCCGGTGTAGTTCTGCTTGCGCTCACCATCAGCTCCAGCAGATTTTCCTTCGTCATCTGCTTTGCCGATACGAACTCATAGGAATGCAAATCCCGTTCAGCAGTCATCACTGTGTAGCTTTCCCTTTTGATTTCTATAGGAAACCAGCGCTTCAGCGCCCGATATACGAGTGTATAATTGATTTTGTCCGAATACAGGTCGATGCGCCATTCTCTGCTTCGATCCAGATGGTCAATAACATCCCTTACAAACTGATCAGCCTCCGTCTGCTCGATCGCCTCCAGTGTCAGATTGCCAATGTAAGAATGCTCATCATAAATAACTGCTCTGGCAACCACCTGCTCCTTACGAATCATCACATAGCATTGCTGCAGAGACAGCTCCTGTCTGCTTAACCCCCGTTTCAGGGAACGGTTCTGTTCCTTGCTGCTTGCCGGCATCGCTGTCATAGATGCTGCGTACTGCTCTTTACAAATTTCTGTTTTCATTTTTTTGTCCTTTCCTTTCATAAATGTGCTGCATAGGAAAGAAAAAAGCATCCCAAGGGATGCCCAGAACATGCGCTAGCTATCAACACGGCAGTCTATATCTTTCCTCAGTTTATACGTTTTGAATGTATTCATACAAACCACCTGCCTTTCTTATTATATACGGTACCTTTAAGGTATAACAGTACTATAGCATACTATCCTATACTTTTCCAGATTATTTGTGAAATTCGATCAAATATGTCTGATTGAGCAAAA